>LDZQ01000003.1_pt1 | contig 31784 bp, 28 predicted proteins | sample 615361 | NCBI WGS metagenome assembly LDZQ01 (sample SAMN03408297, study PRJNA278302) | terrestrial metagenome | isolation source: oil reservoir sample I2 | place: USA: Alaska, North Slope, Ivishak formation | collected 2013 | reverse complement strand
ACTTGCCGCACCTTCCCAGTGCCTTTCGGCACCAGTGGTCTGTCGGCTAAAGGCTGTTGGCCTTTAGCCCAAGGAAGGAAGCCTCCTTTCGGGAAATCCCTACTTGGGACCTCCTCCCCCAGAGGTCAGGTAAACCTCCAAGCGGCTTTCGTCCCCGGTCACGGCTGCGGGGCAGCGGGGGATTTTCACCCCTCTTCCACAACCTCAACCCGATAGTCTATTTTAAACAGTCAGATTCAAAATGCAACCAATTTTATTTTTAATTCAATCTTTAAGACATCCGATCCTTAAGACATCGGAAGCTCTATCAAGACCTCAAGCCCTCCTTGCGAAGGCAAACTAAACTTGACCTTACCATTATGAGCCTCTACTACTTTTTTGGTGATAAAAAGTCCAAACCCCAACCCTTTGTCAGCGCTTGACTTAAAAAAAGGCATTCCTAAAAAAGGAAGGTCCTTGGGGTTCACTCCAGGGCCTTCATCTTTTATGAGGATGTTTATCATTTGATTTTCTCTTGTATAGGCCTTAACTGTTATTTTGCCGTTCTTAGGGGTAAACTTTACGGCATTTTCTAAGGGATTCAAAAAGGCTTGCATAAGCCAGTCTTTGTCTCCCTCTATCCAAACACTTTCAGGAAGGTCTACCTCTAAACTTATGTTTTTATCTTCACAAAGAGGCCTTATCCAGAAAATTACATCCTCTAAGGCTAAACTTAAGTCAAACCTTTCTTTTTTTAAAGGAAGTTCCTTCACAAGATATTCAAGAGAGGTAAAAAGTTTAGACACCAACCGCTCAATACGTTCTAAGGCATTTTTAAAAGTCACAAAATAGTCGTGGATTTGAGTATATTGATTTAAGCTAAGGATTTCACCCTCCAGTTTTTCTGCATAACCCCGTAGAATGGTAAAAGGCGTCTTGATTTCATGAGAAAGATAAGAAAGGGCTAAGGTATAACTTTTTTTAAACATTTCCTTTTCGGACTTATCTATAAAAACATAAACCTGTTTCCCCTCTTTTAATAAATAAGTTTTAATCTCCCAGTTTTTTGTTATCATCTCTTCTAAGGTTGTATCAAATCTTTTTCCTCTCAAGTCCCCAAAAAGGCTTAAAGAGATTTTGTTTTGCCAAAAAATTTCTTCTGTTTGGTCTACGATAAAAACCGGGATTTCTAACTGATAAAGAGTTTCTTCCCAAAAAACTTGCTTTTGTCTGATGTCTTCTGCCTTTTGTTTGTTCTCTTTTAATTTTTTAAGTAACCAGAACAGGATTAAACCTAAGAAGATATTGAACAAAATAGAAAGTGTGACAACAAACGCCATATTTATGCAGGTTTTTTTAGTCTATATCCAAAGCCTCTGACGGTTTCTATTAACTGTCCATATTCTCCAAGTTTATCTCTTAGACGGCAGATATAAGCATCCAGTACTCTCGAATAATATTCTCTTTCTAAAGCCCAGATATGATTAGAGAGCTCCTCTCTAGAAAATACTTTTTCAGGGTTTTCTATAAAAACTTCTAAAATTTTGTATTCTGTTGGGGTCAGGTTTAAGGGATTATCTTCTAAAAAGATGGTCTTTCTTTCTTTATCAAGAAGTAAAGGACCTACCCTAACCTGAGAAATAGGGGAATCTTTGGTTTTTAAAATTTTTTTAATCCTAATAACCAGCTCTCTCAAACTAAAAGGTTTAACCACATAATCATCAGCCCCTAACTCAAGCCCTAATACCCGGTCTAATTCTGCACCCCTGGCTGATACGATCACCACAGGAATGTTAGAATATTTGGAGGAAAACCTAAGATATTTCAGAAGTTCTATACCGTCTCCATCTGGAAGTATCAGGTCAAGCACAACCAAATCTACCGAAGACTGAATTAAAAATGAATAAGCCTGGGCAAGAGAGTTAACCAAATAAGTTTTAAACCCTTGAGAAGTCAGAGCCTCTGAAATAAGATTTGCTATGTCTTTGTCATCCTCTACTATAAGTATCTTTTTCATGTTGTTATAAACCATAAAAGTTTTTACAAATATGTCAACCCATCTGACAGGGTTTTATGTTGAAGGTTTCGGATGTTGGGCTTGTAGGTTGAACCAAAAGAAAGCGTTCAAACTCTTTTTTCGATGTCTAAATCGTAAAAATTTTCTAAAGTTTTTAGGTTTAAACCAAAGATTAACAAAATTTTAACAAAATTTTAACAAAAGAGTTTTAAGTTAGTTATAAAAAAATTAAGGGGGGTTTTGAGATGAAAAAGAAATGGTTTAAAAAGGTGATTGCGTTATTCCTTGGTATTGGATTTTTCACTGCCTCTGGAGCTCAAGCTGTTGAAATTACTGGAGCTGGTGCGACCTTTCCTCAGCCAGTTTTTCAAGCCTGGGCTCATGAATATCATAAGGCTACAGGGGTCAAAGTAAACTACCAAGGGATAGGTTCTGGAGGTGGTATCAAACAAGCTCAGTCTAAAACCGTTGATTTCGGAGCAAGCGATAAGCCTTTGACCTCTAACGAACTTAAACAATACAACCTGGCTCAGTTCCCTGCTATCATAGGTGCAGTAGCTTTAACTTACAACTTACCTGGATTTCAAAATATATCCTTAAATCTTGATGAAAAGGCAGTTTGTGGTATATATCTTGGCAAAATTACCCGGTGGAATGACCCATATCTACAAAAACTTAATCCAGGGGTCAAACTCCCAGACGTTCCTATTACAGTAGTTAGAAGGTCAGATGGGTCAGGAACCACCTGGCTTTTTACCACCTATCTTTCTAAGGCTTGTCCTGAATGGAAAGAAAAAGTTGGAGCAGGTACTTCTGTAGCCTGGCCGGTTGGAATAGGTGCTAAGGGTAATCCAGGGGTTACCAACTATGTAAAACAAAACCAAAGTTCTATAGGCTACGTAGAATATACTTATGCTAAGGAAAATAACTTGCCAGTAGCACGTTTGCTTAATAAAGATAAAAATTATTACTTATTACCAAGTATAGAAACCATCCAGGCAGCAGCTTCTAACGCTAAATGGTCGATGGAAAAGGACTTTTATGAAGACCTAACTTATCAACCTGGTAAAATGTCTTATCCTATCGTAGGGGTTTCTTTTGTTCTTTTAGTAAAAGATAGCCCCCGTGCTAACGAGGTAACCAAATTTTTTAAATGGGCCTTCGAAAATGGAGACACTATTGCCCAAAAACTTTACTATATACCTCTTCCTAAAAATCTAAAAACTATGATTTATAAGTACTGGCAAAAACATAAGGTCAATTAAACCCTTCTTATAACCTCTCTTAAAGAGGACTTCCTCTTTTCAGAGGAGGTCCTCTTTACTTTTTTTACCCTTTTTATCTATAATTTTTATGTTAAAATTACTTAAACTAATAAGGACGGTATATGGGAAAAGGCTTCTCTTATTTAATAGAAATTTTTACCAAATATTTTTTAGGTTTTTGGGCGGTTTTTACAGGTCTTCTTTTCCCTTTTGTTGTCTTTTTAATACTGCTTTACGAATCTAAACTTGCCATTCAGAATTTTGGGGTAATAAACTTTCTAACCTCTACAGAATGGGACCCTGTTAGAGAAAGTTTTGGTGCCCTCCCGATGATAGTAGGCACTTTGATCAGCACCTTTATAGCCATCCTTCTTGCTGCCCCAATCTCTATAGGTATCGCTATCTTTATTACCGAACTTGCTCCTTCATGGCTTAAAGGAATTTTTACCACAGCTATAGAGCTTCTGGCTGCCATCCCAAGTATAATATATGGGATGTGGGGTTTCTTAGTGTTTGCCAAGTATATGCGAGAAGACATAGAACCAGCATTACAAAAAATCTTCTCTCCTATCCCTATACTGTCGCAACTCTTTTCAGGAAACCCTACAGGGATTGATGTCCTTACCACCTCTGTAGTTCTTTCTGTCATGATAATTCCCTTTATGTCTTCAGTAGTGAAAGATGCCTTTAACCTGGTACCTTCGGTGATGAAAGAGTCTGCCTATGGGCTTGGGGCTACAAAATGGGAGGTGGTAAAAGATATAGTTATTCCTTATACTGCTTCAGGAATTGCAGGAGGGCTTATTCTTTCTACAGGAAGAGCTTTAGGAGAAACTATGGCTGTTACCTTTTTGGCAGGCAATGTTCCTCAAATTCCAAAGTCCTTACTTGAACCCTTTACTACGATTACCGTAGCCTTAGCCAATCAGTTTACCGAGGCTGACACCCCCTTATATCTTTCTTCACTTTTTTATCTTTCTTTGTTTTTGTTTTTGATATCCTTTGGGGTCTTGATCTTAGCTAAACTTATGATTTTGAGGATTGAAAAGAAATGGAAAAAGTAGTCCTTTACAGAAGAAAACTTATAAGCAAAGTGATGCTTTTCTTATCCTTTATAGCAGCCATCTATGGACTTTTTTGGCTATTTTGGATTCTGGGGACTCTTTTTTTTAACGGTTTTAAACACCTAACCTTTTCTCTTTTTATAGAAGACCCCGGTCCCCCTGGCATAGAAGAAGGAGGGTTAAGACATGCCTTTATAGGACATGCTATCATTACTTTTATAGCCAGTGTCATCGGTGTCCCTATAGGTATTTTTTCTGGAATATACTATTCTGAATATGGAAGAGACTCAAAATTTTTCAAGGTTTTAAGAAACATTACAGACATTATGGTAAGTACCCCTTCTATCATCATGGGTGCAGTTATGTATGCCTTGTTTGTGGTTCCTTTTAAACACTTCAACGCTCTTGCAGGATGTTTAGCCTTAGGGATGCTTATGGTTCCTGTGATCAGTAAAACTACAGAAGAGATGCTTAAATTAGTTCCATTTACCTTAAGAGAGGCGGCTTATGCCTTAGGAGCTTTTAAATGGCAGTTGATAAAAGATGTGGTTTTGAGGTCGGCTAAATTTGGCATATTAACCGGAGTGTTACTTGGTATGGCAAGGATCTCTGGAGAAACTGCACCTTTATTGTTCACTGCTTTTAACAACCACTATGTTTCTTTTGACATATTTAAACCTATGGCTTCTCTCACAGTCACCATTTTTGACTATGCCATGAGCCCCTATGAGTTTTGGCACAATCAGGCATGGGCAGCTTCTTTCTGTTTAGCTCTTTTTGTACTAATTCTTTCTATTTTTGCTAAAACTTTAGTTCATTCAAACTTTGGCTGGCTAAAACTTTTTAAAAGAAAAAAATAAAACAGAGGCTTTAAGATATGGACGACAAAAAAGTAGAAATAGAGGTTAAAAACCTTAATTTTTATTATGGGAAAGAACTTGCGCTTAAAAACATAACCATGAAGATTTATCGGAAAAAGGTTACTGCTCTGATAGGCCCCTCAGGATGTGGAAAAACTACTTTTCTTAGATGTTTAAATAGGATGCATGACCTTTATGTGGGTAACCGTTATGAAGGAGAGATAATTTTTGAAGGAAAAAACATTTTAGATAAAAAGATAGACCTGATTGAGCTTAGGGCTAAAATAGGTATGGTTTTCCAAAAGCCTACTCCCTTTCCCATGAGTATTTTTGATAACGTAGCCTATGGTTTAAGGTTAAAAGGAATAAAAGGAACTGAACTTAAAGATAGGGTTGAAGCTGCCCTTAAAGATGCTGCCCTCTGGGATGAGGTTAAGGATAGACTTAAAGAAAGTGCCTTTTCTCTTTCAGGAGGACAACAACAGAGACTTTGTATTGCAAGGGCTATTGCTGTTGAACCCAAAGTTTTACTTTTTGATGAACCGACCTCAGCTTTAGACCCCATTTCTACTGCCAAGATAGAAGACTTAATCGTTCAGCTAAAAAATAAAATCACTATTGTTATCGTTACACATAACATGCAACAGGCGGCAAGAACCTCAGATTATACAGCTTTTATGTATCTGGGCGAACTTATAGAAGTTGGTCCTACAGAAAAAATCTTTACCAACCCTGACAAGAAACTTACAGAAGACTATATTACAGGAAGGTTCGGGTAAAAGCCATGAAGACACCAGAAGGTTTTCTCTTTTCTGCGGTAAAGTGTGGCATCAAAAAACCAGACAGGTTTGACCTTGGGTTGATTTATTCACCAAATAGACTTACTGCCTGGGGGGTTTTCACCCAAAACACCGTTCAAGCAGCCCCTGTAGTCTTAGGTAAAAAACTTATAAAAGAAGAAACGTTACACGGCGTGGTAGTAAACAGTGGAGTAGCCAACGCCTGCACCGGAGAAGAAGGGATTCAAAGAGCTACCAAACTTTTAGAAGAGGTTGCCAAAGGATTAGGAGTAAGTCTCCGAAGTTTATTGCCAGCTTCAACCGGTGTGATAGGAGAACAATTGCCTCTCGAAAAAATGCTTCCCAAAGTCTCAGAACTCTTATCTACCCTTTCACCAGAGCGTTATTCAGACTTCACTAAGGCTATCATGACCACCGATACCTTCCCTAAGATAGCCTATAGAAGTTTAGAAAACGGGATTTCTATCCTTGGGATAGCTAAAGGGGCAGGGATGATAGCCCCAAACATGGCAACTATGCTTGGTTTTATCCTTACAGATGCAAAGGTTTCTAAAGATACGTTGAAAAAGGTCCTTCCCAAGATAGTAGACCATAGCTTTAACCAGATAACCGTTGATGGAGATACTAGCACCAACGATACGGTTTACATGCTTTGTAGTAACCAGAAAGACCTCAAAAACTGGGAAGACTTTGAAAAAGCTTGTTTAGAGGTAGCACAAGAACTGGCCTATCTTATCGTAAAAGACGGTGAAGGTGCAAGTAAAGTTATAAAAATTATGGTAAAAGGAGCTAAAACCAAAGAAGATGCCAAGACTTTTGCCTTTTCTGTAGCCAACTCTCCTTTAGTAAAAACTGCAATTTACGGAGAAGACGCAAACTGGGGGAGGATTTTTGCTGCCCTTGGGAAAACGACCATTCCTTTTGATTTCGAAAAGGTTGAAATCTATCTTAATGGAATCCCTTGGGTAAAAAACCTGCAGGTAATCACTGACGAAGAAATTCTAAGAAAAGAACTCCAAAAAGAGGTAGTTGAAATACAGATCAAGTTAAAAGAGGGTAAAAAAGGTTTTGAGATTTGGGCAAGCGACCTTACCGAAGAATACATCAAAATAAACGCCCATTATCGCACATAGCTTAGGGATGAAACTTCTCTTAACCAACGACGACGGGATCTATGCAGAAGGTCTTTGCTCGCTTTATAACGCCCTTTCTCTTGAACATGAGGTCTACATCGTAGCACCTGAGGCAGAGAGAAGCGCTGTAGGACATGCCATAACCATACATTATCCCCTTAGAGTAACCAAAGTAAAAAGAGGCAAAAAATTCTGGGGATATGCGGTCAGTGGGACCCCTGCTGACTGCGTAAAGTTAGCTTTGTATGAACTTATTGGCCCTGTAGATTTGGTAATCTCAGGAATTAACCGAGGGGCAAACGTAGGGATTAATTTGGTCTATTCAGGAACAGTTTCTGCCGCAACAGAAGCCAAAATTTTAGGTTATCCCTCTTTAGCGGTTTCCATAGATGCTTATGAAGATGTAGACTATTGTTTTGCTGCCAACTTTATAGCCAAGTTCTTGGACGTTCTAAAAGATTTGCCTTTAAACAAACCATTCTGCCTAAACATAAACATCCCTAACGGTAATCCCTCCAAAATAAAAGGAATAAAGTTTGTAAAACAGTCTAAAGCAAGGCTTAAAGAGGTCTTTGAAAAGAGATTTGACCTCCATGGGAAGGCCTATTACTGGCAGGGTGCAGAAGAACACACAGAAACAGACGAAGACACAGACGTCCTTGCTTTAAAACAGGGTTACATCACCATTACTCCCATCCATTTTGACCTAACCAACCACAACTCCCTAAAAATTCTTAAAAAGCATAACTTAAACTTTAATTTAGACTTCTAAATCAACGTTCAAGCAGTCTCACCTTTAAGAAAAATTAAATGACATAACATTTAAGCCTGTAGATAAATATAATATAACATTTATGATAAAATTAGAAAAAATAATAAACTTTTTTCTTATAAACTTAAAAATTATATATATTTTATTGTATTGTATTGTTTAATGTTTTAAAATGTTTCAAAACATTTTAAAACATTAACAGACTTTTGTTTTTAAATGCGGTCAAAAAGTCTGAGTTTTCAATAAAGCAAGATTTGGCATAATAGTTGCTTTATTTGTTTATGATTAAACAGACCTTTTAAAAAGAGGTATTAGAGGCTAAAAACTAATAAAACAAGTATGAAGGTAAGAAACGTACAAGTGCTTATAAAGACTGAAGATAAAGACTTAGAGGAGCGATTAAAAGAAATGGTAAGTAAAATAGGGGCGAGGGTGGTTGAAACCGAAAATCTTTCTAAGGATGAGTTAAAAAAGATAGATCTACTAATCATAGATACCCGTGAGATGGAATATGAAAGCATGTTTGAGTTTATTGGGGAAATAAGAAAGTTAAACAATAAAATAAAAATTATGTGGTTAACCTGTAAAGATAACATTAAGTCTTCTCTCTTAGCTATGAAGGTTGGGGTTACCGAAGAAGTTTTCTTTCCTATAGATGTAAAAACTTTAAAAAGTAAAATTAAGGTTTTATTAGAGCTATCTCAAAGAGAAAAAAGAGAATAAACCAGATCAAGTTAAAGATGGGGAAGATTGACTTTGTTTGAAAATTTAACCAAAATAAAAATATAAACAGGGAGGTGATACTTATGGGAAAAAGGTGAAGCCTTTAGGGGTTAATTTAGGGTTTTCGTTTTTATCTTTACCAGAAAAAAGGTAAGAGGAAACTATGAAAAAAAATTAGCAAAACAAACGTAAAAATAAAAAGGAGGTAAACGATGAGTAAATTAAGGTTACTTTATGAATTTATGATGAGTGCTTCTTTGGCTCATGCACGTTGGGAAAAAGAAATGGCAGACAACATTTTTCGAAACAAAAAACGGTTGTTACTTTTATTGGTGCTTTTATCTCCAATTTTAGTAACCTCTCTCTTAGGGGCTGCTGATATACTCGGAGGAAAAAGGGCTTATGCTCCTGCCCACTATACTCCGTTAGTTTTTTGGGCTTCTACTGTGGTGGGCTTTGCCGCTGGGTTGATTACTGGATGTATCGGTGCAGGAGGTGGATTCATAATCGCCCCAGCCCTTATGTCTGTAGGGGTAAAAGGTATAATGGCTGTAGGAACAGACCAGTTTCATATTTTTGCTAAAGCTATCATGGGAACGGTGTTGCACAAAAAATTAGGGAACGTAAGTGTAGCTTTAGCCATCTTTTTTATCTTAGGATCTATTGTAGGGGCTACTACCGGTGGTTATATAAATAGATTGCTATATTCTAAAGATCCTGTTCTTAGTGATGCTTTTATAAGTATAGTCTATGCAGTAATCCTGGGATTTTTGGGTTTTTATGCCATGTATGACTATTTTAGTACAAGAAGAAAAATAAAAATAGGGCGAGCTTCTTCTTCGGAAGGTGCTCACGGTGGAGTGGTTGGAACCACTAATTTAGCCATACAAATTCAAAAGATCAATGTTCCTCCTATAATTAAGTTTGACGAAGACTTTGGAGGTAGACAGATTTCAGCTTGGTTTATCATTGTAGGTGGTTTTGTGGTTGGTTTCTTGGCTGCAATCATGGGAGTGGGAGGTGGTTTTGTTACCTTCCCGATGTTTGTTTATGTTTTTGGGGTATCTACTCCTACTACTGTTGGTACTGACATCTTCCAAATCATCTTTACAGCAGGCTACTCCTCCCTTACCCAGTATGCTATATATGGTTATGTTTTTTATACCTTAGCTATGGGACTTCTGATAGGATCTTTGATAGGAATTCAAATAGGAGCACTTACCACCAAAGTTGTCCCTGGAATTACAATCAGAGCTTTTTATGCCTTAACCATTATGGCAGGATTTTTTAACAGAGTATCTGTTTTACCTGACAAATTTAGGTCTTTAAACCTTGTTTCCATCTCTAAAGATGTTTGTGAAACCTTCATTTTTATAGGCAACATTTTATTCTGGGGAGCTGTAGGTTTGTTTGTAGTTTGGGTGTTACTTAATTTCTTTAAAAACATAAGAACTTTAAGAGAGGAGGGATAGGCCATGGCAGCTACAAGAAAAAAAGAGTTAACCCTTGGAGTAGTTTTTACACTGGTGTTTGTAGGGATTCTGTTTTTAATGTTTCAACCTTATTTTGGCAGAGGGCAGAACTTTTTAGCCTATGCTGACGAACTTTTCAATAGCTTGGCTAAAGGTTCTGCATATTTTATACCCAAAACAAAAACTAAAGTAGAAAAGTTTAAAGGGAAAATTTTAGATATCGAAATCAATCTTAAGAAACCCACCGATACCCCTCAAGACCTTCAAACAAGAATAGCCTTAAACACCAAGCTTTATACCTTGGCAGGAGCACAAGTAGAAGATAAAGGAAATGGTAAAATCAAAATAGTAGGAGATTTAGGTCAGATACTAAGCTCTGCCCTAGAAGATGCAGATGCTATGTATTGGAATAAGGGAGATTTTATCAAAGAAAAGTATGGATATCAAGACGAAAAAAAGATGTTCAGACAATGGCATAACAGTTTGAGTGCTATTAATAAAAAGCTTACTTTGGAAAAAAAGGTAGAAATGGCTCAAATAGTAAATGAGGTTGTCACAAAAGCAATCGAGCCTAGCTATAACTTTTATGGAATTACTCCTGAAAGTGTTAAGAGTAAACCTGGATTGCTTACAGGTCTACTGGTTTTTTATGTACTTTACACGGTATGGTGGGGTTTTGCTATAATGTATCTAATGGAAGGGCTTGGCTTTTCTACCAAAAAAGGTAAAAAGAAGGAGGTGTAAAATGGAAAAAATACTCATCGCCACCGACGGCTCTCAAGCAGCTGAAAAGGCTGCAAAATTAGGGGTAAAGTGGGCTAAAATCTTTAACAGTAAACTGTATGGCTTAAGTGTAGCAGAGGTGATTCCTCTTGGTCCTGAATTGATGGAAGTTTACCCTAAACTGATAGAAATTTTAGAGAAAAAGGCCTATGAGGCGGTAGAATTTATCAAAAAAGAAGCAAGCCAAGAGGGATTAGCTTGTGAAACCTTTGTTTTTAGCAGCTCAGATCCTTTAGAGATAATCTTAGATAAAATACAAGGATTAGGAATTTCTATGGTAATGATGGGAAGAAAACACACTTTAGGAAGATTAAGTAGAAGTATTATCGGTAAGTCTCCAGCCCCGGTTACGGTGGTTCCGGCAGAGGCTTCTACTACCTCAGAAAAGGTACTTTTGGCTACAGATGGGTCGGTTTATAGCCAAAAGGCTACTTCTTGGGCGATTGATTTTTGTAAAAAAGTGGGAAGCAATCTTTTCGTGATATCAGTAGCTAAGACAGATAACGATGTAGCTTTTGCTGAGGAATGTATCAATGCGGCAGAAGAAAAGGCTAAAAACCAGGGAATCAAGGTTGAAACCTTTGTAGTCAAAGGGGAACCCTTTGAGAAGATTTTAGAATTTTCTTTTCAAAAAGAGGTAGACCTTATTGTAATGGGATATAAAGGGAAAACCGGTTTAGAAAAAATCTTAGTAGGAAGCGTAGCAGAAAGGGTGGTAGAAAACTCTAAAGCTCCTGTAGTGTTAATAAAATAACTCCGTAAATACCTCTAAGGACAAACGTTAGGGCAACCTATTTGAGGTTGCCCTTTTCTTATTTCAAGCTTCTTTCAAGGTTGACTAAAAATAAAAAACGTTTAAAGTTTAGTTATAAAAAGGAGGAGTGCCCGAGTGGACGAAGGGGGCCGACTCGAAATCGGCTGAAGGGGTATTAAACCCCTTCCGGGGGTTCGAATCCCTCCTCCTCCGTGTTTTAAACGCTATGCGTAACTATAATGTTAAAAAACTTAAAATTTTAGAACTTTTAGCTCAAGCTCCCTGTATCTCAGGAGAGGTCTTGGCACAAAGACTTGAAATCTCAAGGACTGCGGTCTGGAAATACATCAAAGCCTTGAAAGAAGAGGGATACCCTATCGTTACCACCAAAAAAGGATATAGCCTCTCTACTACCTCAGACTTAATCTTACCTGAAAACATCGAAAAAGCCTTGGAAACACATAAAATAAATCTCATAAACAAGGTTTACTATTTTAGGTCTGTGTCTTCGACGATGGAAGTAGCTAAAGAACTTGCTGAAAAAGAAAAAAATTTTTTGGTTATAGCTGAAAAGCAAACCGCAGGACGAGGAAGACTGGGAAGGCCTTGGATTTCAAACGAAGGTGGGATATGGATGAGCCTCTTAATTCGTCCCTACTTTTCTCTAAGAGAAAGCTTCATTCTTACCTATCTTGCAAGTCTTTGCGTATGCAAAGCCCTTAGACAGATAACCAACCTTTCTTTCTATCTAAAGTGGCCAAATGATGTAGTCTTTTTAACAAACGACGAAATAAAAAAAGTAGCAGGTATTTTGCTTGAACTAAAAGCAGAAGTAGATAAAATTGATTACGCTATCATAGGCATAGGGATAAACGTAAACAACCAGATAAACTCTTTTGAACCTACGGGAATTTCTTTAAAAGAACTTACCAACAGGCTTTGGAACAGAACAGACATAATCATAAAATTCATGAAGAATTTTTATCATTATTTTCAAATGAACCCAGAAGAAATATTAAATGAATGGAAACAACTCTGCTTAACCCTGGGGAAAAAGGTTAAAATCATAAGACCTCAAGGAGAATTAATCGGAAAAGCCCTTGATATAGCAGAAGATGGCGCCCTTTGGTTAGAAGCTGAAAACCAAAGGGCGGTTAAAATCTATTCAGGAGACTGTATCCACTTAAGAGTGGCTTAGCCTATAGGTTTATTATCGCAATCGTAGGTTCTAAACATTTGTTTATTACTGCTGAGCTTACCCCACCTAAAACAAGGTCTTTAAAGGCTGAACGTCCTTTTCTCCCCATGATTACCAAGTTATGTCCACTTTGATTTATTTCTTTAACTATCTCTTTCTTAGGGAACCCAACGGTGGCTTTGGTCTCGATCAACTCTTCTTTAATTCCTTGGTCTAAAAATCTTTTTTTAGCCTTATCAAGGATTTCTTTGGCTTCCTCTTCTGGGTCTATACCTGATTGTATTCTTTCAAGATAAAGAGAAAGATTGATAACCCTTAACAGGGTTACCTTCCTTATATCCTTGATATACTTAGTGATACATACTGCATGCTCTACTGCCTTCATGGAATACTCGGAACCATCGACAGGAACTAAAATGTCAAGAATAGGGCCTTCTTTTTCTCCCACAAGATAAATGTTTCGATTGGTCAACCCATGTAAAACTTTGTTGGATACACTTCCAAGAAAATAGCTTTTTATTTCCGAGATACCTCTTCTTGCAAGGATTACAGTCTGAAAATTTTCCCTTTCTGCAAATTCAATTATCTTATTTCCCGGGTCTCCTTCATCAACCTTCTTTTCTATCAACCCGGTGATACCAGCGTTTTTAAGCACGTTTTCATACTCAGATAAAAAGGGCATTATGTTTTCTTCCACGTGTCTCTTTTTAATTTTCGTTATAATTTCTGAATTTTTTATAAGTTCTGCCCTAAAATCAAGGTTTTTCATGTGCTCACTTAAATATCCACCTGCCATTACATAAAAAAGGGTTATGTTTTCAACCTGAAAGTTTTTAAGCATGTTCCCTGCAAACTTAACGGCTCTTAAAGAATTTTCACTTTTATCAACAGGTAGTAAAACTTTATCAAATCCACAGTTAACCATCCTTTTCCTCCTACAATTTTAATAAAAAAGCAATAACCAGATATTACTAATTATGATGGTAATTAACATATAAACAAAAGCATACTTCATAAACCCAAAAAAGCTTATCTTATATCCTGCAGATTCTGCAATTCCTATGGTTACTACGTTGGCAGAAGCACCTATCATAGTCCCATTTCCTCCTAAACAGGCTCCTAAAGCTAAAGCCCACCAGAGAACGTTACTTTCAGCTCCAGGTATTACCTTTGTAAGATAGGCAACTATAGGTAACATCGTCGCGGTAAAAGGTATGTTATCCACAAAGGCGCTCATTATGGCAGAGACCCACAAAATAAGACATATGGCTACTGTAAGATTACCTGCTGAAAGATTATGCACCCAATCTGCGATAATCGCAAGTAACCCTACCTCTTCTACAGCCCCGACTATTATAAAAAGAAAGATAAAAAACAAGAGAGTTGTCCATTCTATGTCTTTTTCGATCAACTCAAGCATTTTTACTTTTTTAGTAAGCACTGCATAGGTAAAAAGAATCCCTGCACCAAACAAAGCCGGAATACTTACCTCCATATGCCAGTATCCATGTGTTGCAAAAAATCCAATCACTATCAACATCACGATAAGTCCATAGGTTAGAAGGGTTTTATCTGTAATTTTATATTCTTCCCTTAGATAACTAAGGAAAGCATCCACATCATCAACCTTGCCCTTTTTGTATTCTTTTGAATAGAAAAATTTGTTGTATATAACAAGCGCTATCATGCATATTAGTACCACCGGTGTTAATGCATAGACAAACTGCATAAATGTAAGCCCTGTGTATGAACCGATCATGATGTTTGGAGGGTCACCTATGAGAGTGGCTGTTCCACCTACATTTGAGGCCATTATACCTGGTATTAAAAGAGAAAGAGGATTAATTTTTAGTGCTATAGATATTTCGATTAAAACCGGTGTATAAAGGAGCATAGCCGTCACATTGTCAAGAAAAGCAGAAGTTATGGCTATGAAAAAGAAAGAAATTATGCTAAGAACCATTACATTGCCACGGGCAAGTTTGTATGACATATAGGCGCACCACTGGAAAACCCCTGTATGTTTAAGCACCCCGATGATTACCATCATACCCATAAGAAGAAATATCACGTTCATGTCTATGGCTTCTATGGCCCTTTCAAAAGAAATGATGTGAAAATCAGAATTGATCGTACCCAGGGTATAGGTAAGGATAAGGATGGTGGCAGCCCCAAGCATGGCTGCAACCGTTCTGTGAAGAAGTTCAAAAGATATAAGCGCATAAGTTACGACAAAAACTATGGTGGCAATCCAGAAAGCAGGCCCTATATACCGCTCAAGGATGATATTTTTGTTGGCATAAAACTCATTGCCTTTTACAGCAAAATCTTCCTTTTTAATCTCAACGACAGTTTTTTTAAACGAAGTTTTGGCAATCTCAAGTTGAATCTTTCCGGTTTCAATTAATCCTTTTGGCAGTTGAAAGTCAAGCTGAAACGTCCCCTGAGAAGAACTAATAACTTTATCCAGCTTACCATGTTCTTTTAGTATCTTATAAGGTTTTCCATCAACTAACAGTTTTATCTCTGCCTCTTTAACCGGCTCTTTATGATTATCAAGGATTATGCCTGAAATATGAATCTTATCCATGTTTTGCTGAGAATTATCCTCGGCAAAAACCAAAAAAGGTAAAATTAAAATAAAAAGGGCAAACAAAAAGAAAGTTTTCTTCATGGAAACCCCCTAAATCTAAATTTTTATTTCTTTCTTTTCACCGTTAACCACTACATAAGATTCGTCAGGAATGATGTAGTTTTCCTCTGGTCCATGCACCTGAATTCCTGAAATAACGGCATAATCAGCCTTTTTAGTATCCACAACCTTTTCTATTATATGCTCAAGATCTTCTACGATTACCTTAAGGGTTATTTTGGTAAGAGTAAGAAGGTCTGGAATCTCTCCGTATTTCAATTCTCTAAGTAATCTTCTTTTTAAAAGACTTTCTTCGATATCCTCTTCATCAAGTCTTATATTTATCTTTCCTGACTTAAGTTCATTAAGAAAGAGACACAAAGCCCCACAAGCATGAGATTTTTCAAGCCCTTTCCTCTTGCATACTCCCATGTTTTCGTTTTCATCAATTGCGATGTGAGAAAAGGCATAAAAAACATATCGTTCTTTACCATCTACCTGCGGAGCATGGCTTATAAAAGCTTTCATCCCAGTCTTACCGGCTGTGAAAAGCCCAGCAAGACTGGAAAAATTAAAGGCTTCCCCCCACATTCTTTTTATGTGACTTCTTACTGTCTGGGAGATCTCGTCTCTACATACACAAACAGAGGCTATGGAATTTCCATCGTTAAAACCAAAATCTTTTAAGATATCATATGATCTTTTTATGAAATCATACTCTCTATAAAACTTTCCAAAAATTTTCTCTAAAATTGGCTGAATAACCATATCCTACCTCCTTATTTTAACAGTATTGGCATTCCCAAGAATGGCCAAATTACAACAACAAAAAATGCAAGGACCAAAATAAGAACTATGCTCATTACAATACCGTGTTTAAAAAATTCTCCTGGAGTAAACTGTCCTGACTGATAGGCAATCGCATTAGGAGCTGCTCCAATCAATAGCAAGAATGGCATACCAGCTGTTACCAAAGAACTATAAAGTATAACATCAGGAGCCACACCAAGATACTGAGCGATAACCAAAGATACAGGCAAACATATAGCTATTGCTGCAACATTCATGATAAAATTGGTCATCAACAACACAAAAGTTGCCACACCTAAAACAAAAACAATCCAAGGTGCATTCTTAAAAAGTGCAAGCCAATTAACAGCAATCCACTGAGCTGCACCTGTTTTCCACAAACAAAAACCAATACTCATAGCTCCACTGAAGAGAAGGATTATATTCCATGGGACTTCTTCAAGTTCTTTCACAGTAAGAATTCCCAGGAGGAAAAACAGCAAGGTAGAGCAAAGCATAATAGCTGCACGATCTAAGGGTTGTAATGCAGGGACAAAAGATTGAGCTGACATAACCAAAACAACTGCAATTACTATAATAATAACCAATTTCTCTTGGATAGTCATAGGCCCAAGTTCTTTCATCATGTGTTTTACCTTTTCTTTTAATCCCTTAATAACGGATTTTTCTGGCTTAAGCACGATAATAAAATAAAGCCAGATAAGGAAAACCATCAGCCAACCAATCAAAAACATATACTTAGTTAGTTCAAAAAATCCTATATCTCTTCCTGTAAACTCTTTAAACATACCTGCAGCTGCAGGTCCTCTTGCTGCTCCTAAAAAGGTAACAATACTTCCCGCTCCAGCAGCATAAGCCATCCCTATGAACAAGGCTTTTCCAAATTTCGTTGGTTTTTCAGATTCCCCATATAAAGAATTTATTGCCAGTAAAATCGGAAAAACTGTTGCAGCAGCTGCGGTGTGTGCCATAAAATGGGTTAACGCTGCTGTGACTACAAGAGCTCCTAAAAGGATCATGCTTGTTCTTTCACCTACTATTTCTAGCATTTTGTAAGCAATTCTTTTAGTAAGTCCTGTTTTGGTGAAGGCAATCCCGACAACCACAGAACCAAAGATAAACATAACAGAAGGATCCATAAAATCACGAAAAGCATCTTTGGCAGAACGAATGGCAAATAGAGCCTGGAAAACTCCTATTGCGATGCTTGTAACCCCTATAGGAACAACCTCAAAAACCCACCAAATACCTGCCATAAGGAATAATCCTATAGCCCCCTTTGCTTGTTGAGATAAGGGGAAATGTTTTCCTAATGGATCCACTGCATCTGGCCATGGAGGTGAAAAATAAACAGCAAAAAAACAGGCTAAACCAAGAAAAATAAAAAAAATTCTTTTCCAATTAATCTTTCTTTTTTCCTTGGCAACATAAATCTCCTTTGGTGGTTCAGGCAACCCCTCTGGTCTTTTTTCCTTAGCCATTTCCTTCCCCTCCTATCCTTTGATTATCTCTTCACATATGGCGTCAAAAACTTCAGCTATTCTTACAATACCAACAAACTTCTTTTTGTCTTCAATAACTGGCAAAACTGGCAAATCATGATGGATCATCAAATAAGCAGCTTTAGTAACCGGGTCTAATGGTTCTACAAAATATTTAGCAGGAACCATAATCTCACTTATCTGCCTTTGAGCCAATTTTTTAGACTCTTTTGTAAACAAACTATCCCATACTATAGCAAGTCCGATTTGTTCTTCTTCTGGAACCTGCGCCTTTTGAGGAGGCTTAAGAAATGAAGGTTCAATTCCTTTTAAGATGTCTTTAATAGTAACCGTTCCCAAAAGATTATACTTTTCGTCAAAAACAAGAATTGTAATCGGATCCGTGTGTTTTTGGGTTTGGATAAAAGAGGCTTTAACAACTTTTATAGCCTGTTCGACGGTAAACCAGTAGGGAATATGAGGATACTCGAATATTCCCAACATCACATCTTTAACTAATTTCCCTGATGACATAACCCACCCCCTAACTTTTTATGTTTGTCTTCTTAATAGCAAAAACAATTTGGTACTATCCTTTTTTTTGTAAAAATGGGTTAAGAGAACCACCGTATCTCCGGAAAAAACCTTTTGCTTCATCAAAACTACAGGACTACCTTCAGCAGTTTGAAGCAGATCAGCCAGCTCTTTATTTAAATAAAAAACCTCAAAAAAAGTATATACTTTTGTAATTTTTATACTATATTTTTTTTCAAAAAGGTCGATAATCGATTGATTTTCGATATCCTCCTCAAGAAGTTGTGGACATATGCTAAAAGGTACAAAAGATTCTTGAAGAATAGAAGGTCCTTGTTCGCTTTCCCAGAGAACTTTAACATATATCACATGCTTATTCTCAGGAATCTCAAGTTCTTCGTGCAAGCCATCAATTGGCATAACAACAGTTTTGGCAATAACTTTTTTACTTAAGATGCTTTCATCTTCAACCCAAAGAGTTTTGAGAAACGTCGACATGGTCAAGCCTTCTAAAACCAGATTTTTTCTTACGAATGTACCCTTACCTTGTTTCCTTATCAAATACCCATGCCTTACAAGCTCTAAGACAGCATTTCTTACCGTTACCCTACTTACATTAAACATTTTACAAAGTTGTTCCTCAGTAGGAATCTTAGACCCAGGTTTCCACTCTCCACCTTCGATCTTTCTCTTTAAAATTTCAAATATTTGCAGATAAAGCTTTTCATGCTCCTCTCTACTAATCAACTCAACCATAAACCTTCTCTTTCCTTCTATTTAATTTGTTATAATGATATAACAAAACAAAGTTATAACATTACAATGTTCAAATTATATATAAAAATATGTTTTTGTCAATAGGGCGAAGAACAAATTTTTTAATTTTTTAGATATATTTAAAAATTAAAAGATTGAGTACTAAAATCCTAAGGTATATTGTAAAAATTCCAATATTGTTTATTTTGTTTAGTGTAGAATTTAAAATTCGGAGGTATCATGAAAAAAATATTAGATTGGTTTGGGCTTCCCAATTCTAAGAAAGAGGAAGAAAAAGCAAGATTGAAAAAAATTTTATATGAAAAGTATGTTTTTTTTCAAAAAGTCCTTGAAGAAAACAATCGAGCCCTAACCATCATGGCGGACATGGAGGAAAAGCTCTCTGGAGAATATCTTTTCGACATGCATTATATCCAAAATAGCGTAAAAGAAATCTTAGATTCAGTAAATGAAATAATTAAAAATTTAAATGCCCTTTCTGAAGGGAAGTTTACAACATTAGAAAACGTTTTTCACGAAATCAAACAAAAAATAGAAAAAATTTTAACTTCAAAAATCGAAATCCCAAAAACTGAGTTTACCCTTCCCCTTGAAGCCATCGATAAAGATTCGTTGTTGGTTGCAGGTGGTAAAATAACCCATCTTGCAGAACTTAAGAATATCCTTAACATATCTACTCCTGAAGGATTTGTTATTACTTCTTATACCTTTTTGAAATTTATAGAAAAAACGCAACTTAAAGAAAAAATTTTTGAGATCCTTCAAAACATTGAGATTAACAAAATAGAGAGCCTAAACGAAGGAAGTCAACAAATTCAAGAATTGATCATAAATTCAAACATACCTGAAGAAATTCTTAACTCTATACAATCCTCTTATAAACATCTATGTAAAAAACTCAATCGCAGATGTATGGTTTCCGTAAGAAGCAGTGCAATTTTTGAAGATTCTGAATTTAGTTTTGCAGGACAATATTCCTCTTTTTTAAACGTCTCTGGAGAAAATATTCCTTACTATTATAAAAAAGTTATCGCAAGTCTTTTTAATCCAAGAGCTATTTTTTACTATAAAACCAAAGGATTTTCAGAAACAGATATGGTTATGGCAGTTGGAGTCCTTTCTATGGTAAACGCTCGATCTGGTGGGGTAATATATACACGTAATCCCAACAATCCGGAGGCTGATAACATAATAATAACCGTAGTAAGAGGATTAGGGAAATTAGTGGTTGATGGTAGTGTAACTCCTGAAACCTACATCGTAAACAGAAAAGGAAGCATCCTTGAAAAACTTCCAGGGAAACAACCTAAGATGCTTATTTGTAAAGAAACAGGTGGGATAGAAGAAATACCTCTACCTTCTAGCATTTCTTCAACTTCTTTAAACGAGGAAGAGATATTTGAGTTGTTAAAAATAGCGATAAAAATCGAAGAATATTATGGAAGCCCTCAGGATATCGAATGGGCTATCGATGAGGAAGGGAATATTTTTATACTCCAAACACGACAGCTAAGAACCTTAGAGAAAAAAGAAGAAACCAAAGTATACCTACCTACCAGAATAAAAGGGGCCAAAGTTCTTGTTGAAAAAGGATTGATTGCTTGTAAAGGTGTTGGGTATGGAAAAGCCTTTGTTTTGAATTCAGAAGAGGAATTAAACCAATTTCCTGAAGGATATATCCTGGTTGCAAGACACACAAACCCTAAGTATGTAGTGGTTATGAATAAAGCTGTTGCTATAGTAACCGATGTTGGAAGTCCTACTGGACATATGGCCTCTCTTTCAAGGGAATACAAAGTTCCTACGCTATTAAACACAGAAATAGCAACAAAAGTAATAAAACACGGGCAAGAAATCACGGTAGATGCTATAAATGGTGTTATCTACGAAGGAAAAATTCAAGAACTTATTGAGGCTTATGGTAAAACCAAAAAGGAGCCTTTTCAAGAAACTTTAATATTTAAAACCCTTGAGAGGGTTCTTAAACTGATTGTCCCACTCTATTTAGTCGACCCTACAAGCAAAGATTTTAAACCTGAAAACTGTAAAACCCTCCATGATATAACCAGATTCTGTCATGAAATGGTTATGCATGAAATGTTTACTCTTTGGGATAGATACCAAGACAGTGACATACATGCTGTTCCTCTTTTAGCAGGTATACCGGTAGGAATTTTAATCCTTGATATAGGAGGAGGGTTAAAAGAAGGAATTAAAAAAGCTACACCAGAAGACATTCTTTCTATTCCCTTTAAGGCTATTCTTAAGGGAATGCGATCTATGAAATGGCCTGAACCTCCTCCTGTGGATGCCAAAGGCTTTCTTGGGATGATAGCTCACACAGTAACCATCCCAGAAGAGGAGCTTCAGGAAACCGGAAAAAAAAGTTTTTGTGTGGCAACCCAAAACTACATGAATTTTAGTCTTCGGCTTGGATACCATTTCTCCATGATCGAAGCCTATGTTGGTGAAAACATAAACGATAACTATGTTAAATTTTTCTTTAAAGGTGGAGGAGCAGCCCTTGATAGAAGGTTGCGAAGGGTAAAATTGATAACCGAAATCCTAAAAGATTTGAGATTTAGGGTAAAAGTAAAAGAAGATGTAATAGATGCCGTGTTGTTTAAATATGATAGTCCTACGATTGAAAAAACTCTTGAAATCTTAGGCAAATTAACTGCTTTTACTAAACAACTTGATATGGTACTTTTTAACGATGCCATAACCCAGATGTACTTGGAGGAGTTTAGAACAAAATATATAAAAGAACTAATAGATTAGGTTTGGGATTTTAGTTTTTCTTTTAGCATCTTATTTTCTCTTTGGACTTTTTGCCATTTTAAGGCTTTCTCAATGGTAAACAAGATTTGCTCTTTTTTAAACGGTTTTGTTATAAAATCAAATGCCCCTATTTTAAGTGCTTCTGTAGCAGCATCGATCGTTCCATATGCGGTGATTATGATTACCGGAATATCTTCATCTTTCTTTTTTACTTCTTCAAGAAGTTGTAGACCATCAAGTCCTGGCATTTTAAGGTCGGTGATGACAACGTCAAACTCCCCTGTTCTTACCAGTTCAACCGCTTCCACTGGATTGTTGGTTACAGTAATTTCATAAGGTGTTTTTTCTTTTAAAATCATGGATAAAAGCTTAAGCATATCTGGTTCATCATCAACGATTAAAATCTTCTCAGGCATTCTTTGTCCCCCTTGTTTGATCTTTTGCCACCGGTAACTTTACTATAAAAGTTGTGCCCGTTTGTTCAGACTCTTCTTTTGTTTTTGTTACAAAGGTAATTATTCCATTATATTTTTTCACTATATTATACGACACCCATAACCCAAGTCCAGTCCCCTTTCCCACTTCTTTTGTGGTAAAAAAGGGGTCAAAAATCCTATGCCTATATTCTTTAGGAATCCCACAACCAGTATCAGAGATGCTAATTTCAACCCACTCTCCGTCATCTTTAGTAGAAACTGTAAGTATTCCCCCACCTTTCATCACATATATAGCATTATTGATGATGTTAAACAAAACCTGCTGTATTTCACCAGGATCTACCTTTACAAACGATATATTTTCCTGTAAAAATTTTCTAACCTCAATGTTATTTATAACAAACATGTTTTTCATAATCTCAAGCACTGTGTCTACACATTCATTAATATTAACCAGTTGTTCTTGATGTTCTTTATGTCTAACAAAACCTAACAAGTTTTCTACGATTCTTTTAGTATCTGTTGCGTGTTTTTCTATAATTTTTAAAATTTCGTATTCTTGAGATCCCTGCGGTACTTTTTCAAGTAAAATATCTGTAAATCCGAGAATTATGGCAATAGGATTGTTGATTTCATGAGCTACACCTGCAGCCAGAGTCCCTAAGGCTGCCAACTTTTCTGTATAATAACTTTGCTCTTCCAGCTTTCGGCGTTCGGTAATGTTTCGTGAAATACCTAACACAGAATATATATTACCTTTTTCGTCTTTTAAACCTCTCAAGTTGGTGTTAAACCAGAAATCTTTATCATCTACCACTATTTTATGAATAACCTGTTGGCTTTCTCCTGTTTCAAATATTTTTTTAATACTCGCCATCAAGATTTCTCCGTCTGGGACAAAAACCTCTACTATACTTTTCCCAATTATCTCTAATTCAGGACGGTTTAAAAAATTTTTGCCAAAGGTATTTATCGATAAGATTTCTCCTTTTAAATTTGCGGTAAATATTATATCCTCTGCGTTTTCTATCAAAGACCTATATCTTTCTTCTGATTTTCTTAACTCAGCGGTTTTTTTAGCCACCTCTTTTTCAAGAATGTTTGACCAGGTAACAAGAATAAAATTTATAAAAAGCCCCACCGATAAGATGATAACGATAACTATTCCTTGTAGAATCAGTTGTTGAAAATGAATGGTTTTTATAGCTCCTTCTACTTCACTTATAGGAGCCACCACCGCGATAGACCAGATTAAAGGTTCCGGTTTTTCTTTTAATCTTATCGGAGCGTACGCAATAAGCTTCTTTATTTCCCCTTCAACCCCTCTATGCCACCCTGAAATATACCAGCTTTTTCCTTCTTCCCCTTTAAGCATTTTTTCTCTCTGGATTTCGTTAATTCTTGTAAAAGCTATGGTTGGTTTTTTGCCTTTTCGGGCCTCAAAGGCATTTTGACCTATAAAAGACTTTTCTTCATGATAAAGAAAAATGCCTTTGTTAGAGATTACCCATGCATATCCTGTTTTTCCTGATCTTATGTTAAAGGCAACCTTACCTACCAAATAAGTCACGTCTACAGTAAAAACCAAAGCCCCTGAGAACAAATTGGTTGCCACAGGGTGAGATTCATCTATCGATACCTGCCATACCGGTGTTACCATTTTCATGATAAGCTTTGGAGGGTTTTCTTCGGGAGTATTGGGACATCTTACTATTTCACTAAATAATATTTCTCCTTTATTTGAAGGAAGGGCTGCCCATTTTAAAAATTTTTTGTCTTCGCTATCACATTTTTCTATAACATAGTTTGGGTTCTCCATAACTTTATAAATTTTACCAGTCTTAGCCTCGATAAACTTTATCTCTTTAACCCCCTCATACTTTACACTTAAAAAAGTTATGTTCATTCTGTTCAATAAAGCAGGTTTTTCAGAATACTGAATCGCAGGGGAAAGACTAAGAAGGGTGAGTTCTCTTTCTAATAGTTCTATAGAATTCTCTATTTGACTCGCAGCATGCTTGGCAAGCATGAGTTGCTGCTGGTTAAAATCCTCTATCACAATCTCTCTAATCTTCCTGGTAGAAAACCATCCAAACATTAACGCTATGGTAAGAAGAAAAAGCATCACAAAACTAATGGTTATTTGAAAGTATTTCAGATTAAAAGTAAATGGATGATATTTTTCTATTAGAGCTATTATTTTACTTACGATTGTTTTAGAAAACATAATGTCGGTCTTTTTTAGTATTCAAGTTTAGAATTAAATTAATCTGTTTTTTTAGCTAAGTCAAGCAACTCTTTTTTCAAACCACAGGTTGATTTTTCTAAAGAAGTTTTTAAAATTAAATTTTTAGATGGAAAATATACTTTTTGGTTCATCTATTCACATAAAATTTGGTTAACCATGAAGGCCAAGTATAATGAATCTTTTATAAAAATTAAAGATATTTTAGAAGCAATCCCTTATGGAACTGCTTTTTTAGACGAAAACTTTCGGGTGGTATTTATAAATTCATTTTTAGAAGCTTTAACCGGATACAAGTCTGAGGAAGTTAAAGGGTTAGATATAAATCAAATAATAAAAACCAACGTTTTTAAAGAATTAATAGCTAGGTTAAGAAAAGAAGAAAAATTTTCGATAGAAGGAGACATAATAAACGTTCACCGACGCAAAATACCGGTAAAGATTACTGTAACGAGCCTTTCTCAAGGAAAAAATAGATGGTTCATGTTGGTGCTTGAAGATCTTTCACTTTTAAAGGACAAATCTCTTTTCTTGCCTCAATTTGGAATGGATTTCATTTTAGGCAACAGCCCGGCTATTTTAAAAATAAAAGAAATGTTACCTATTTTTGCGAACTCTAACGCCACTCTCTTGATAGAGGGAGAAACAGGCACAGGAAAAGATTTGTTAGCAGAGGTAATACATAAACTTTCTCCGAGGGCAAACCATCCTTTCATCAAAGTAAATTGTGGGGCTCTTCCGGAGCCTCTGTTAGAGTCAGAACTTTTTGGCCACGTAAAAGGTGCCTTTACCGGAGCTAATGCTGACAAACCAGGAATGATAAAATTAGCCAATGGAGGGACTCTTTTCCTTACAGAAATAGGAGACCTACCCTTTACCCTTCAGGTAAAACTACTAACTTTTTTAGACGATAAAGAGTTTTATCCGTTAGGTAGTTCCCAAAAAGTAAAAGTAGACGTAAGGGTGATTGTGGCAACCAATAAAAATTTAAGACAGATGGTTAAAGAGGGAAAATTTAGAGAAGATTTGTTTTATAGACTGAATGTGTTAAAAGTACAACTTCCCCCTCTTAGAGAAAGGGGAGATGACATATTGATTTTAGCTGACTATTTTCTCAAAGAATTTTCTGAAAAAGCTCATAAAAAAATCAAAGGCTTTTCGGAACAAGTTTTAAAGGTGCTAAGGTCTTATAAATACCCTGGAAACATAAGAGAGCTAAAAAACATAGTGGAATATGCTGTTCATGTTTGTTCAGATGAATTGATTACAGAAAAACATCTCCCAGAATATTTATTTACTGCCATAAAAGAAGAGGAAGAAGACCAACAACAAACTTTAGCTAAAGATTGGTCCTCTTTAAAAACCCAAAAAAATGAAAGTTTTACTTGGGCAGAGTTCGAAAAAAAGAAAATTATCGAGGCGCTGACAAGTTGTGATGGTAAAAAGACTGAAGCAGCTAAAAAGCTAGGTTGGGCAAGAAGTACCCTTTGGAGAAAGTTAAAAAAATACGGGTTAGCCTAAAATGAAAATATTGATTACTCTAGAAAAAGACCATGTAGCCCCAAGGTTTGACCTTACCAGAGAAGTACTTATCGCAGAAAACAAAGGGGAAAAAGTAAGGACAGTTATTCTGCCACGTTCTTCTCCTGAAGAACTTTGCAGTTTTATTTTAGCAGAAAACGTTGACCTTGTAGTTTGCGGGGGGATAGAAGAAACTTATTATCAGTATCTTTTATGGAAAAAGATAAGAGTAATAGATAGGGTCATAGGCCCTGCAAAGGAAGTCTTAAAAAGAGTTATCGAAAATAATTTAAAAGAAGGAGAAATCGTAAAATAAAAGTTCTTTTCAAACCTATCTAAAACCAAAAAGCTTGGTAGTAATTTTTTAAAAGTCTATTATAATTTTTTTATGCTGGATAAACAATACCTATCCCTTAAAGAGGCCTTAAACCTTCTTTTAGACAAAGTCCCGTTTAAAAATCTCTCTATCGAGGAAATCCCTATAGAAGAAGCCTATTTTAGGGTCTCTGCAGAAGACATTTTTTCTCCTGAAGACCTCCCTGGGTTTAGACGTTCTACGGTAGATGGTTTTGCCGTAAGAGCTCAAGACACCTTTGGGGCTAAGGATACCATGCCTGCCTACCTCATGGTAAAAGGCGAGGTGTTGATGGGAGAAGCCCCCTCTTTTGAGTTAAACCCAGGAGAGGCAGCTTATATACCTACCGGTGGGATGCTTCCTAAGGGAGCAGATGCGGTTGTGATGGTAGAACATGTAAACGTAGTATCCTCAGACCTGATAGAGGTTTTAAAACCAGTAGGTCCTTTAGAAAACGTTATCTTGGAAGATGAAGATATTAAAAAAGGAGAGCTTGTTATCCCTGCAGGAACCAAACTTAAACCTCATCATATAGGAGGTCTTGCAGGGTTAGGCTTTACTAAAATAAAGGTGGTCTCAAAACCTAAAGTAGGAATTATTCTTACCGGAGACGAGATCATCCCTCATCATGAAAAGGTGTCTCCGGGGAAAGTTAGAGACATAAACTCCTTTACCTTAGCAGGAATGATTATAGAAGAAGGTGGTATACCTGTTAAGTTTGGTATAGTTCAAGATGACTATCAAGCCATAAAAGAGGTGGTTACCGAAGCCCACCGTCAAACAGACATAGTGCTTATTACCGGTGGGACCAGTGCAGGGACCAAAGACGTAACCGCTAAAATAATAGAAGAACTTGGTCCTCCAGGGGTTCTTTTTCATGGGGTCTCTATAAAACCAGGCAAACCTGTTATCGCCGGGATATGCAACCATAAACCTGTATTTGGATTGCCAGGACATCCTGTAGCCGTATACATCTGCTTTTTTCTTTTTGTTAGACCTGTTATGCAAAGATTGATGGGATTATCCTCTAAAAACTATACCCCTTTTGTCAAAGCTAAAATGGCTAAAAGTATCCAATCTCAAGCAGGTAGAACTGACTTTATCCGGGTTTATCTTGAGGAAAAAAACGGAGAACTTTACGCCGTCCCTCTTCTTTCTAAATCAGGGCTTATTATGTCGTTGGTTAAAGCTGATGGATTGCTAATCATCCCTGATGACCTCCTTGGAGTAGAAAAAGACGAAGAAGTAGAAATCTGTCTTTGCTAATTTTTTCACAAACATTTTAAAAATCTTTATGGTTAACTAATCTGGACAAATAACGTTAACAAATTGTCTTCATTTAATTAATTTAAAAACGGAGGAGGTTATGAGAAAGGCTCTGTTTAGCTTTTTATTTCTTTGGTTTTTGCTGCTAACCCCAGGATTTGGGTTGGGTTTGGACCACGAATTTGGAGGCTCTGTAAGGCTGCGTTATGAGTTATGGGACAACATAGTGTCTATGGGATATCAAAATCTCACAAAGAATACCAATAAAGACCGTAATTTTTTTAGACTCAGAATACAGGCTTGGGATAAAATTACCTTTAACAACTCTACCTCCCTTTATGTAAGATTAGCTACAGAACCTAAGTATCACATGGGACCAAATTATCTGATCCTAAAGGATAATCAAGAAAGAAGGCATTTTGACCAGGATGAAATCTTTGTAGACAATCTGTATATAGACCTTAAAAAACCTTTCGGCTTACCTGTTAACTTTAGGATTGGGAGACAAGATTTTCTTGGAAAAGATATGTACGGAGAAGGCTTTTTGATTTCAGAAGGAACCCCTAACGATGGCTCAAGGTCCTTTTACTTTAATGCTTTGAAAGCTACCTTACTTTTTAGCCCCAAACACACGGTAGACTTGGTTTTTGTCTCAAACCCTCAAAGGGATGTCTATCTTCCGGTAATCCATCCTTCTTATGATGACGGAAAAAATATAAATTATATAGAACATAAAAAAAGGCTTACAGCGTCTAACGAAAGAGGTTTTTGGGTTTATGGAAGGCATACTCTTTCTGAGGCTTTAAAAGTAGAGCCCTATTACATCTACAAAAAAGAGGAAAAATCTCAGGTAATAAGCACATCAAGTTATATCCATACTGTAGGATTTAGGGCGGTTTACAAAATCGGCAGCTATACGTTAAGAGGTGAGATTGCCAAACAATGGGGAGAATACCACAACGATACCGACAGGTCTGGCCTTGGAGGATATGTCTTTTTAACTAGAAAGTTTGAAAAATGTCCTGTAAAGCCTGAAGTAGAAATAGGTTATGTCTATCTTTCAGGAGATGACCCTAAGACCAAGAAAAACGAAGGATTTAACCCACTTTTTTCCCGTGCCCCTCTTTGGAACGAACTTCTCTTTTATACCTATATTTATGAAACCTCCTCTAAAGGTGGGCCCATTCCAGGATACTGGACTAACCTAAAGGCTCCGATGATTACCGTAAAATTACATCCCTTTACAAACACCGAGCTTAAAATAAGCTATCAAAAACTTTTAGCAGACGAAAAGGCTACCTCTTCTCCTAAGGATATGTTTGGGAACGGTAAAAACAGAGGGGACCTTTTAGCCTTACTTTTAAGCCATAAATTTAACAATCAACTTTCTGGTTTATTACAGTATGAAGTCTTAAATCCTGGAGATTTTTACTACGACGATTCTCATACCGCAAACTTCTTTAGAGCTCAACTTCTCTACCAGTTTTAACCAGAGCTTTTATCCCTCCTTAGGGTTAGGCACTAAGGAGGGATTTCCTTTACATTTTTTGAATTAGGTTTACGACTTAAAGTAATTGTAAATCTTCTGAGAAAGTTTTTGTTGAGCCTCCCAGTCTCCAAATAAAAGGCCTTTACCTGTAAGGGATTTTATCAGTTTTATCAGATCTCCTGAAAGTTTAACAGGAGGTTTATATAAAAAGGGGGTTTGAGGAAGGGGAATAAAGGTGTGGGCATGAACCACCGCCCCTATCTTTACTAAGTCCTTTATAACCTTTATGGTTTGTCTAACATCCTCTTCTGTTTCATAGGGCAATCCAAAGATAAAATCTACTTTTGGAGTTAATCCTGCTTTTACGGTTAATTTGACTGCTCGGTAGACATCTTCTACGGTATGGCTCCTTTTACAAAGTTGTAAAATCCTTTCACTACCTGACTGAGCTCCTATGACTAAATTATCGTTTGATGCGTAAGTTTTTACCAAAGAGATGGTCTCTGGGGTTACATGTTCGGGTCTTACTTCAGAAGGAAAACTTCCGAAAAAGATCCTGCCTCTATTTTTAAGCAAGCCCTTTATTCCTTTTAACAACTCCTCAAGGCGTTCTAAGTTTATGGTTTTTCCGTCTTCTGAACCGTAGGAAAAAGCGTTTGGAGTGATAAACCTTATATCAGTAAGTCCTCTTTTTAAAAGCATCTCAACCGTAGATAAAACCTTTTCTATAGACCTATGTCTTACTTTAACTCCGAAAATCCTTGAGGTTTGACAAAAGTTACAGGCAAAAGGACAACCTCGCGTAATTTCTAAGGGACCAAACCTTTTAAACCTCGGGCTAAAAGGTAAAAACCGGTCAAGGTCTACATACACTTTTCGAGGGTTTAACTTGATTTTTCCGTTTATATCTTTAAAAGCTATGCCTTCTACTGCTTCAAAAGACTTTCTATTGAGTATACATTCCAAGAGGTCAATAAAGGTTTGTTCTCCCTCTCCTAAAACCACACAATCTGCACCTGCTTTAAGCACCCTTTTAAAATCTCCGGTAGGATGAGCACCTCCGGCACAAACCAAAACCCTATCTTTATAAAGATTTTTAACCTCTGTAAGAATAGGGATTATTTCCCAAACCTGTGTGGTAAAAAAAGAAAAACAGGCTAATTGTAAAGGATAGGTTTTGAGACCTTCTGAAATCTCTGAAAATAACTCTTCTTTAGTCTTCGCAAAAGAGATTTCAACCTCAGACAGTATCTCTTCTTTGGTTTCTAAGCTTCCTAAAAGAGCGGTTAGGCTGTATTTATTTTGAGGTAAGTCTAAAAAGACGATTTTAAGTGCTTTCACCCTAAACTTAGGTTTTAATATCTTTTAAGATTTCTTCAAGCTGGATCATAAAGTAGTCTATCTCTCGGTAATTGATGATAAGAGGGGGGGAAAGTCTTAATACATTAGGTTTTGGGGTAGTGGTTAAAATCCTTCTTTTTAAAAGTTCTTGATAGATAGGTTTTACTTCGATAGCAAACTCAATACCTATCAACAGACCTTTTCCTCTTACCTGTTTGATAAGACCTGGATATTCTTCCTGATAAGCTCTTAATTTTTCCATGATAACTTTACCTTTAAGTTCTACCTCTTCAAGAAAGGTTGGGTCTGAGATCATCTCAACCACTTTACAGCCTACAGCACAGGCTATAGGATTCCCTCCGAAAGTAGAGGCATGGCTACCAGGGGTTAAAAAATCAATCACTTCTTTTTTAGCAATCATGGCTGAGAGAGGAAGTCCGTTGGCTAAGGCCTTGGCAAGACACATCACATCAGGCTCTATCCCATAATGTTCATAAGCAAACAACCTTCCTGTCCTTCCTAACCCAGTCTGGATTTCATCAAAGATCAATAAAGCCGAATATTTTTGGCAAAGCTCTTTAGCCTGGGCAATAAACTCTTGGGTTAACGGATAAACTCCACCTTCTCCCTGGATAGGTTCCATGATTATCGCACAGACGGTTTCATCAAAAGTCTCTTTTAGTTCCTGCAAATCGTTAGGCTCAACAAAAACCACCCCTGGGACTAAAGGTTCAAAGCCTTCCCAATATTTAGGCTGGCCTGTTACCGAAAGAGAACCTAAGGTTCTTCCATGAAAAGAATTTTTTAAGGAAATAAACTTATATTTAGAGCCCCCAAAATTTTGATAGGCCCAGCGTCTGGCGAGTTTTAAGGCTGCTTCAACTGCCTCAGTACCACTATTTGCAAAAAAAACCTTATCTCCAAAGGATAGTTCTACCAACTTTTTGGCAAGCCTTACCTGAGGTTCGGTGTAATAAAGGTTTGAAGTATGCCATAAACATTCGGCTTGTTCTTTTAAAACCTGAACAAGTTGAGGGTGGGCATGTCCTAAATTACAAACAGCAATCCCGGCAGTAAAGTCTAAATATTCTTCTCCTTTATCTGTAAAAAGTCTTGTGCCTTCACCTCTAACAAACACTATAGGTTCTCTTTTATAGTTAGGAGCGAGATAAATTTCTCCAAGGTCTGCAAGATAACTCATCTTTCTCTCCTGCAATTTTTATGTTAGTTTTTGCTTAATATATGTTGCGTTGTATAGTAATAATATGGACAACAACAAAATAAAGAGGGACAAG
>LDZQ01000595.1_pt1 | contig 32040 bp, 37 predicted proteins | sample 615361 | NCBI WGS metagenome assembly LDZQ01 (sample SAMN03408297, study PRJNA278302) | terrestrial metagenome | isolation source: oil reservoir sample I2 | place: USA: Alaska, North Slope, Ivishak formation | collected 2013 | reverse complement strand
GACATCCTAAGAGTTTTTGACTCAGATGGTGGCAACTCATCCTTAAAGGGGGCAATTGTGAACTGCTCATCCGGCTTCAAAGCCCCTGACGAATTTAATGCGAACCTGTCAAAAATTCTCGATAGTCTAAATGCCTTCGGGAAGGTTGAGCTGATATGGGTTAATGGCTCAAAAATTGAAAGCCATGCGCTTTACGGATTTAACAAAACACCCACGCCCGACGCTGTTAGGGTGAGCAGGTTTGTTGTTGTCCAGGATTTAAACAATTCAGAGTGCTTTAACTTAACCACGCCAACAACCAAAGTTGTGGAGGTGAGGTTAACGCTATGGAGAACATAATGGATGAGAAGGGGCAGATGATACTCCTCTTTGCATTCGTAGTTGTGATTGTCGTTCTAACTCTGTCCTATGTTTACGCCCAGAACATTATTGCGGGTGTGGAAAGCTCAAGGGCCATGCTCGCCTTCCCTAAAGAGGAAATCAGGAATCTGGAGGAAATCCAGAAGAACTTTGGAGGGGACAGTGAGGTCAATTCGCAAATACAGACGCTATGCGCCAAAAATGGATGGGTTTGTTATGTTGGGGTAGATAAGGTTGAGTTTAAGAACGTGGAGGTGGATTATTGTGCGGGAAGTGATTGTTGAGCCCGATGAAAGGGGAGTTTCGTTACTTTTAGAGTATTTGCTACTCACCGCTATTCTAGGAGTGTTTGTTGTAATCTTAGGCTTATCAATCCACGACACACTCACTGAAGCTCAGGTTTCAAGGGTTGTTGAAAACCAGTTTGCCGATGTGGCTTCCCAGATTTCTGCCTTTTACACAGACTACATTTTGCTCAGGCCGCCCTCTGGCTACATTAAAACGAAGGTGTCCATTTTACCTGAAGTTGGTGACTATGAGTACAACGTTAAGTTGGAAAAGGAAGGAAGCAACGTTTTTGTGAGAGTAAAAAGCACCACGGGTGAATTTGAGTCTGCGAGCGGGCTTGGATTGGACAAGTTCATCCTTCCAAACGGAGAAAAGCTTGAAATAAACGCCCAGGGTGAGTTTATAAGCACAAAGGCGGAAGGTGAAGAAGAGAAACCTGAAATTGTTTATGGGAGAGAGGAGGAGTGTCCTTTTGAAGTCAAACCCCGGTTTAAGTTCTCGCCAAGCAGTATTGAGAAGGGAGGCAGCACCGAAGTGGACGTGTACTTTGATAACTCTGACGAAATAACAAAAAATGTGGCTTGGAATATCACCCTCTGGAATGGAACGGTTATACATGGAACTGAAAAGTCAGCCAGCTTTGATATTAAAGTTGATGACATTACTGGCTGCAACCAAGTTGGAACTTATGAATACGAATGCAAGGCAGAAATCTTTGCATGGATTGATGAGCCAGAATACACCGAAAACGGAAATTTAAGATGTAATGGAACCTATACTCAATCTCTGCTTGTGTCTGAGCAGCCGGCGCAGTCAAACCCTTACTTGGTTTACGACAAGTGGGTCGAGCCAAAAGACGTTTCTCCGGGAGAGACTTTTGAAGTTCATCTGAGGTTGGAGGGCAGAGGGTTTGTAAATCAGGCAATTAACCTCTCTACTGTGCATGTGGTTGATGTTTCCGGGAGCATGATGGACCCTACAATATACAAAAACTATACTGTAACTGTTGTTCCCAAAATTGTAAGGAAAACAATAAATCTTACTGATTCTGGGAAACTTGAAATTTGGGCTTACACGACTGACCGACTTCCAGAATGGTACACAGATGATGCCTGTAAGGCATGTTATGCCAACTGTCCTTGGTACGGTGAAGGGTATGACGCCTCTTTTGTTAGATTGTATGTTAATAATGTGGAAAGTGGTAACGAGTACTCAGAAGGAGCAAAGTTGGGCAAGTACTATTCCGACACTGTCGGTCCGGGTAACTACACAATTGAGGTTGTAGCGAGAGCCCCCAAGCAAATAAATTTAACGATCCTCGTTAAATTTAATTCTACAGAAGAGATTCTAAATCAAACCGTTCCCTATGAGAACTATCAGGAAATCAGCTTTGAGCTGCCGGGATTGGTTGAGTATAAGTGGTTGGCAATTACGGGACTGGACCACACGCCGTATTGGAGTAACGCGTATTGGAGCGATTGGAATACAATCGAGTATTACACAGTAGACGATAGAGTAAGATATTGGAGATATATTGAGAGAATATGTGGTTACAATTCTTTCACCTATGACGGAGAAAATGTCCTCCTTGACCAATGGGTGGTGGGACCATCCGAGAAAACATATGTTCTGAAGAGATATTATGATGGGAACTATTATGGGTGGTATTACGCTTGGAACAATTATGGATACGATTTTTATTCGGACTTTTTTGTACCAAACCCCACTCCGGGAACTTATAAAATCATAATTGTTCCATTGACAAAAGAAAGTATTGTCATAGAACCAAAAGTTGTTATGAAAAGAATGGATGCCGCAAAATTGGCAGCAATAACTTTCAATAACATGCTTGGAGAGGGTGACTTCGTAGGTCTAGCAACATTCACAACATATGCTGAGAGGATTTCAGTTAATCAGACACCACTCAAGTATATGACTAAGGATAAACTCAGAGTGAACAATGAAATCGAGGGATTATACGCTAAACTGGCGACAGACCACGCCGACGCCCTGTACTGGGGAGTGAAAGTATTTCCGATATGGCCTGACGAAACACAGAACAACTGCACAGAGTGCATAAACAACACACGCCCGTTGATGATATTGCTGACTGACGGTGAGACAACAACATGCGACAAAAATGAAGACTACTTCAACAACACTTGTAAAAACAAATGTGTCAGGGATAACGGGCATTATGGTGCTCAACAGGCATTATGTGTGGCAGATTATATAAAGAGAAACATAAAGGTTAATGGCTTCAATATACCAATTTGTACAATCGGATTCGGGACGGATATAGGCAGTGACGGGCAGGCTTTCCTTAGAGATATAGCCTCACCCCGTCCGGACAACGGCGAAGCGTGCTACTTCTTCGCTACAACCAGCGAGGAGCTTATTGAAGCCTACAAGACCATTTTCAACATATTCCAGATAGCCGCAAAGAACATCTCAATACATGAGACTGTGAACGTTTCTACGGGTGGTATTTTTGAGTTCGTCAGCGCACATGCAACGTCCAACAAGGGCACCCCTGTAAATCTACAGGTTGAGCACTTAGCGGACAAGACAGTAATAAAAATAGACCTTCAGTCAATACAGAAAGACGAGGTTGTTGAGCTTGTTGTGAAGCTGAAGGTGAAAGAGGATGCGCCGGAGGGAACCTACGATATAAATATTGACGGAGCTACCGAATCCTACATTGAATTTACCGCCCTCAACTATCTTGGCCAAGAAACCACGCAGTGTCCTGCCGGCACAACGCCCGCTGACGGGAAATGCAAGCTTCTGATTCAGTCCGATAGGGACAAAGTTACAATAAGAAAGGGAGAGGGAGGTGCTATATCACTTGAATAACAACGGCGTTTCAGAAGTTGTGGGAGCACTACTTACAGTTGTAGTCATAGTCACCGCAGCCGGAATAATCTACGTAATCTCGCATCCAGTTATAGCAAACTCCATAGACAACGTGAACTACCAGAACGCCGTAAAAAACATGGCCGAAATCAAGGAAATTGTGCAGAGAATGAAGTACGGCAGTGAGGTTGCAACGTCTAAAGTTATTCAGCTCAACGGTGGGAGCATGTCGAATGCGAGATTTTTCAATTTCACAGTTTTTACTACCGAACTCCCACCCGGGTTGCAGGGAAATCCTAATCCTAACATCAATGCAATCATTCATGCTGCTCACGACATAGAGGTTGACTGGTACACGCATACGCTTAACATTGAAATCGCAGGAAGGGAAATCGTGTTCGAGTCGGGAATATTCGTTAAGGAGTATGGCTCGGTAAATCCTATTCCCATATCCGAACCTGACATCATAGTCACCAACGACACGCTATACCTGTCAATCTACGACTTTATAGGAGATTACTCTGCCGGAGGACAAAAAATCACTATCAACTTCAAACACAACTTCACAACAATTTTCAGCAACGTAACCTCCTTTGAACTTAAGTCGGAATTCTGCGATATATGGAAAAAATCTTTCGAAAAAGCGCTAAACGACGTTCCGTCAAAGCCCGCTGATTTCGAGGATGATGACTGCATCGACAACACGATAAAAATTAAGAAAGCCAGTGGCGACATCAGCATAATTTTCACGAGGGTTGAGGTCACATGAGCAAGGCCGTATCGGAGATTCTGGGCTACATGTACATCTTTGGAATTGTGATGGCCGTACTTGCCATTGTTTTTGTTCAGGTTAACACCATGACGGAGGACATGAAGAGGAGCGTCATGTCGCAGAGTCTGGAGCAGAGCTTCAAGAAGATACAGTACATCATCCATTCCGTTTCCTTTGGAGAGGTTCCTTCTCAGGCGGTTGAAATAGAACTGCAGGGAGGGACCTTAACTCTTGACAAAAGTGATCCGGAGTTCATTGTAGCATTCGTCAACTACACTGAAACGAATCCCTCAAACTTGCCGTGCGGCAGAGTTCCAAATTCCGTTCCATTGTGCATAAACCTCTCCACTGGAAGGCTTTATACTGCCTGCACTCACACCGGTTACAACTTCTCAGCGTGCACCCTTAACCACACCATCGGAAAAATTGTTTACAGATACAAGGACTGGTTTTTAACGCTGGAAGCGGGAAGCGTTTTTTCAAAGTACTCTAACCAGGATTACTCAAAGTTGCTATACGAGCCGAGAATTCTCTACAACGCAACCCTCTCCACACCAGGAAAAAGATTTCTCGTAATGACAATTCCTTTGCTGGATGGTGAGCTGTCCATAGGGGGCTCAGGGAGATTTAGGTTTGTTTTGAATGAGGGAAACAGCAATGTGAGCTTAATAAGCGTCAGCAACCTTGGGCAGGACTTCAACGATGCCTATGTAATTTTGAGGGGTACGGAAAACAAGGATGCTTGGTGCAGGTTTTTTGAGAGGAGTGGAGACGTTTTTAACACAACCTTGGATGATACTAAAACGTCCTACCGCAGATGCTCGAACTCGGAAAATGCGATGGCAAGCATTAAACTTAGCAACGTTCACGAAATTATTGTTATATTCAGACAAGTTTTGTTTTCCACCTAACCCGAATTTTTATCTAAAGACTCCAGAATCTCCTCTATCCTCCTCACTTCCTCCTCAATCTTCTCTATAGCCTTGCTGCAGTCCAGGTAGTCAAGCATCGCCCCGCAGCGTGGGCAGGTGAAGTTGAGCTCCATCGCATCGTTATACGAAACTTTGACGCACATGTTGGGGCAAATGTAGTAGATGGTGCTCGTCTCGGCCTCTATTTTCTCCCTCAGCTTTTTTGCAGTCTTCTCAAGCTCCCTTTTGAGCACGTCCAGCGCTTTGTCGTAGTTTATCCGCCAGTAGTACTCCATCCACCCCGTCTCGTCGTCCCTTCTCCTCACGTAGTCCGCCAGACCTATTTCGTATAGCGCAAACAGAGCCTTTCTTATCTCGTTAATCTCTATTCCGAGTTCAAGGGAAAGCTGGTCATCGGTAAACTCACCCTCAATGCCAAGCGAAAAGAGAATCAAACCAACCTCACCAGCGGCCCTCCCAACAAGCTCGTTCAGCAGCTCCTCTACACCAGTCGTCGTCTCAGCTTTCACAAATATATCTAATGGTCACAAACCTTTTTTAACCTTTTGGTCTTGATAAAATGAATCCAGCAAAAATTTATAAAAAATTAGAGTTCAGCGAAGGCTTTTTCGAGGGGCGGTACAACCTGCTTCTTCCTGCTCATCACACCATCCAGCCACACGCTCTTGCCCTCAAGCTTCTTTCCGAAGGCCTTCTCGACAACTTCCGGATAGTCTGTAACCACCAGCAACTCTGTGCCCTCTTTCATTATGTCGGTCAGCATCAGGAAGATTCCGGCGTAGCCGCCCTCCTCCTTCATCTTCTTCATTGCCTCGTAAATCTCGTCAATCCTGCTTTCTATCAGCGAGAGGTCAACAAGCTCAATCTGACCCACACCAACCTTCTTCCCGCTCATGTCGAAGTCCTTGTAGTCCCTCTTTATGATGTCCATGGCCGTCAAATCGTCAACTGCGGAAAGCTTGGCCTTGATCTCCACTCCGAACTTCGTCAAGTCATCAATTCCTGCAATCTTCGCGAGCTCCTCTGCAACCTCCTTGTCAAGCTCGGTTGTTGTCGCCGACTTGAATATTACCGTATCGCTCAGTATCGAGGAGAGCAGAATTCCGGCAATATCCTTTGGAATCTCAACTCCCGTCTTGTCGAACAGCAGCTTTATGACAGTTGCAGTGCACCCTACAGGCAGGTTGACGAAGAGTATTGGCTGTGGGGTGGTAACATCCCCGATTTTGTGGTGGTCAACGATTGCAACAACCTCAGCCTTGTCTATGCCGTCGACGGTCTGTGCCTTCTCGCTGTGGTCAACGAGGGCAACCTTCTTGCCCTCACCGTTCGTCATAATCTCAGGCACTTCAAACCCAAACTTCTCAAGAACGTACTTCGTTTCCGGATTCACATCTCCCTGGATTACTGGTTTCGCTTCAGCCTCAATCTTCATCATCTTGGCCACATTTCCGCCCTCTTTCCACTTGTTCCAGAGATAGGCAAAGGCAATTGCAGAACAGACGCTGTCTGTATCGGGATTCTTGTGTCCAACAACATAAACCACGTGCTCCATAGCAAAGTCAATGATGGGAAGGTAATAACGTTTTCGAAATTTTTTCAAAACCTATTCGTACTCAATTCAGACTCATCTTTAACTCGATTCTAGCTCCGTTGAGTTCAAAATAATTACACGTATTTCGAATACAGCGAAATCTTTCATACACAAAAATTTAAAATATCACTCCGATTTCTTCCAAAAAAACGAAAGGGGGTGGTGAAATGGTCGAACCGACAAGAGAACTTCTTTGGGGTGTTGAGGAGCTTCATGTCACGGTTCACTACCTTTACTTTATAGTAGCTGGAATAGTTTTCCTGTTCGGCCTTTTCAGGCTGTACAGAATAATTAAAGCTGGCAGGAACGATGAGAACAGGTTTGATAACCTTCCTGCAAGAATTATCACAGCTTTGAAGGACTCGGTTTTCTTCGTGCGCCTGTTTCTGCGTGAGGCCAAGATGGGTTTGATGCATGTGCTGATTCTTTGGGGGGTAGCCATCCTTACCGTCGGTACGGCGGTTCTTACAATTGCCGACCACGTGACGTCGGACTTTTTCAGGGGCACCTTCTACCTCATCCATGAGGCCCTGATGGACATTGCCGGCTTAGCGTTTCTCACAGGACTTTTAATAGCAATCGTGAACCGCTACATTGTCAAACCCACAAGGTTCGCAAAGAAGTGGCCATATGCCAATGATGACGGCGGAGTGCTTTTTGGGCTGTTAATTGTTGCCCTCCTCGGATTCGCAATAGAGGCATTGAGAATTGCGTCGGGCTATCCCGCATACACCGCCTTTATTGGGGGATTAATCGCCTCAACCCTGCCCTTTGATGTCTCTGCTTACAGGGCGGTATGGGTGGCCCACTCCATCTTTGCCCTGACTTTGATCGCCCTTGTCCCCTACACGAAGCTCCTTCATGCCATAGCTGCACCACTCAATATTTTGACGAAAACGAACAGAGTTGGGGCAAGGGAAGTTAGCGATGAGGAGTACATGGGTGCTGTAAGTGCAAGAGATTTGCAGTGGAGGGACCTGCTTTCGAGCCTTGCATGCATGCGCTGCGGGAGGTGTCAGGACAACTGTCCGGCGTTTAACTCCGGAACAACTCTCTCGCCCATGTACCTGATGCAGAACCTCAGGAGGAGCCTCAACCAGAAATCCGACATTACCGGCAACCTCGGTGATTTCGAGCTCGTTGGCAATGTTCTGGATGAGGAAGCAGTTTGGGCGTGCACAACTTGCAGGGCATGCATGGAGATGTGTCCGGTTTACATAGAGCAGATGGAGATAATCGGGGAGATGAGGAGGGGATTGGTTGAGAGCGCCGAAACACCGCCAGATATAAGGGACTTCCTGACGAACGTGCAGAAGCAGAAGAACCCGTGGGGAGAGGCGAAGTTCAAGAGGGATCAGTGGGTGAAGAAGAGCGATGTGGAGGTGCTGACTGTCAAAAACAATCCGGAGTTCGAGTGGCTGTGGTTTGTGGGCTGCGGCCACAGCTTCGACAGCAGGAACCAGCAGGTTGCGATAAAGCTTGCCAGGCTGCTCTCGGACATCGGCATCAACTACGCCATCCTCGGCAGGGAGGAGGGGTGCTGCGGAAATGACGTAAGGAGGGTTGGAGAGGAAGGGCTATTCCAGCTGCTTAGAGAGGAAAACTACCAGACCTTCGAGAAGTACGGCGTTGAGAGACTCTTCGCAACCTCCCCGCACTGCTACAACACCTTCAAGAACGAGTATGAAGGTATCGAGGCCAAGTTCATCCTCGAAATTATCTACGATGCGATAAAGTCGGGGAAACTTCAGCTGAAGCACGAGGTGAAGAAGAGGGTGACCTTCCACGACCCCTGCTACCTCGGCAGATACAACGGAATGTACGAGCTGCCAAGAGAGATTCTGAAAGCCATTCCGGGCGTTGAGCTGGTTGAGATGCCGAGGAACAGGAACAGGAGCTTCTGCTGTGGCGGTGGTGGAGGAAACTTGGTTAGAGAGTATCCGGGCGAGGACAGGCCAAACAACATAAGGGCAAGGGAGGCTGCTGAAACCGGTGCGGAAATTCTGGCAGTTGCCTGCCCCTTCTGCATGATAATGCTTGAGGATGGCGTGAAGGCTGTTGGAGCTGACAAGCAGATGGCGGTGATGGATGTAATTGAGATGGTGTACGCTGCTGTGTATGGTGAGGAGTAACTTATTGTTATCATAATTTTTATGAGATTGGTCAATAAATTTTTTAAGTATGAAGTGCAGTTTTAATGATGATTGGCAAAACTGAGGCGGTAACGCTTTACATGATTTCTGAAGGTATAGGTAGTGTTGAAGAGCTTAAGACGGTCCTTCCCATCTCGGACAGCGAGGTTGAGGGCATAATTAGAAATCTTGAGCAGGAGGGTTACCTGGTAAACTCAAACGGTCTCAAGCTGACAAAGAGGGGTTTTGAGGTTTTAATGGATGAAGAGGTCGTGAAGATGGTCAGCGAGGTGAGGAAGCACATTGAAACGCTCGCTTCGGACGATGACGCGAGAGAGGAAATTGAGAGGCTTATTTCCGAAGAGGATGTATTAGGAAAGGTTGGAGAAGCAAAGCTGTTTCTGCAGAGGCTTGAGGAGGAGCGCAATGCTGAGCCTGTTGAGCTGGGCAAGACAGAGATAGTAATCCTTTACCTTATATCCGAAGGTGTGAGCCATTCCGTTGATATCAAAACTCTCCTTCCTATCTCGGCCAGCGAGCTGGACAGACTTCTTGAAAAACTTGAAATGGATGGCTATCTGGAGAAATCGGATGGTTTTAAGCTCACTAAGAAGGGTTTCGACGCTCTGCTCGAGCATTCCAGAGAGGTAAAGGACTACGTGGAGGACTACCTCAAGAAGAAGGCTCAGAAGGTCAGCGAGGTGAAGAGGCTGATAGAGAAGCTTACTTCCGACGAGGTGGAGGTGAAAAGCGGAATCAGGTACTACCTCTCTCCCGAGGAGGAGATTTTATCGCATTGCAAGGACAGCTTAACGGGGTACGAGTTTTACGCAACCAACGCGAGAATTCTGAGGTACAGGGCAACGACAAAGGGTGAGGATTTTGCAGAGCTGTCATACTCCGAAATCGACGGATTGACCCTCTCTACCGGAAGAGATGTCAGGCTGCTTGCAGTTGGGGGAGCGGTTATAGCTCTGGGAGTTCTTGGCATAGGAGTTCCCGCTTTCCTGCTCGGTCTCGGTGCTGTCGGACTTTACCTCTACAGGAGCAGTGTTTTTTACGAGTTCGTAGGAAAAGATAGTCTTGAGAAGAAAAAGGTGGCAAAGAGCTGGAGAATATACGATACGGAGTCAAAGGAGGTTCAGGAGTTTGTAAGGACAGTGAGGGAGGAAATTTCAAAGAGAAAGCTTCGAAGTAGTAGTTAGCGGCCATATTGGAGTGTAAAGGGCAGGGAACTGGGAACATTGATTTGGGTTATGTGACATTCAGTTGTTCGTAACTGTGGGTAAAGGAGGCTTTGAAATACGCCTGCCGAACAAAAGTGATTGAGGAGACTTTTTAAAGTTGATTTTAGGTATTAAGCAGTTTCTTAGCTCATTTAAAAATTGTTTCCACACGAAGCTTTACCCACCTCGAAAAAATAAATATAAATCGGTCCTGAACTCCTTCGTTCATGAGGAGAACTCTCCCGGTCATCGTCCTGCTCATCATAGCATCTCTGATAAGGCTTTACAACCTCTCCCTCCCACCCTTATTCTTCGACGAGAGCATTCATGCTACCATTCTGAAATCCCTCTTTCAGGGAACCTACAGGTACGACCCCGCCTATCATGGCCCTTTGCTTTACTACATCCTCTACGCTCCTGTTAAGCTGCTGGGGGAAAGCGAGTTTTCGTTGCGCATCCTTCCCGCCATTACCGGCGTGGTTGTGGCTCTTACACCCCTCCTCTACAGAAGGTTTCTCGGGAGTAAGGCAGCGCTGATAGCCTCAACTCTTGTGACGATTTCGGCGGTAATCGTGAACTACTCGAGGTTCTGCAGGGCGGACATCTTCCAGCTTCTCTTCACCGCCCTCTTCGTTTACTTCATTTTCAGGTACCTTGAAAGGGAGAAGAGGCTAACAGACTTCAAGCTGGACAGGGACACGCTGCTGCTGGTAGCGGCCTTTACCTTCCTCGCCCTCTTCGCCACGCTGAAGGAGACCTTTTATCCAATAGCGGCAATCTTCCTGCTGTACTTCATTTTTGACGTCAAAAAATTCAGGCTCTCCGATCTGGCAGTTTCAATTGCGGTTTTTTTCGCCATATACTCGGCCTTTTACACCAATTTCTTCACCTACACCACCCCTCTGACGAACTTCTCAGAGTTTCCGGCCGTGAAAGCTGTGAGCTACTGGAAGTACCAGCACGATATAGCGAGAATTGCCGGACCGTGGTACTACTACCTCGAACTCATCCTTCTCTACGATTTGCCGGCCTTTCTGGCTGCAGCATTTGCGGTGTATGTTATAATCAAGAAAAGAACGAACTTCGAGGCTTTTGCGGCCTACTGGTTCCTCAGCAGTCTGATTTTCTTCTCCTACATGCAGGAAAAGGTTCCGTGGCTCGACGTCCACATCCTCTTCCCCATGTATCTCCTCACGGGAATCGGATTGAGCAGGCTTGATTTGGATGGAAAAAAGATTTCCGCGCTCGCCGCACTTTGCATTCTCTTCTCAGCCTACGGTTCTGTCCATGTTAACCACATCAACCCGGTTAATCCTGCAGAGCCTGCCCTTTACCTCCCAACCCAGTACGACGTCAGAGAGTTCGCGGAGAAAACGAAAAATGAGACGGTTTACGTTTTCACGAGTGTTGGAGAGTACTGGCCCCTTGCATGGTACCTCAGGGACCACAGGGCTTACTTCATAACGACGGGTGTTGAGGGGAGAAGCTTCAGCTCTGGAAATTACATCGTGGTCAACGCGACCAACGACATGAGGCTGGACAAGACAAATCTGGAGTTCGTGGAGACCATGGTCGTCAGATGCTGGACCTTCTGGACCACACCAGAGTTGCAAAGGATTCCAGCGTTCCTTGCGTTCAGAGAGCCCCTCACCGACGTCTCCTGCATGAACTTCAGCGTTTACAGGGCAATCTGACAAAGCTTTTAAAGCTCCCTCACCACAAGCATTCGTGAAGCTATCGATTGCTGACTTCGAGGAGTGGCTGAGGGAAAGGGGATACGATTTGATGATGGGTGAGCAGAACTTCAGGCTTTACCTCGACCTTGGCTTTTCGGCTCTGCTCTTCTACAACAGCAACCTCCTATTCAGCTTCATCCTCGACAAAGTTGGTCTGAAAAGTGCCGACGAAAGGGTGCCGGACAGGCTGAGGTTCGAGATTGCCAAAAGGCTGAGAAGGATTGAGGCAACAAAGGACGAGATCGAGATAGAGCTACTCTGAAACGACTCTCTTTCCCCTCTCGCTCGGAATCACCTTAATCTTTGCGTCATCAAAGCTGATGTCGAAGACTTTGCCCAGAACCCTGTCGAGAAACACTGCAAGTGCTGCAACCTCGCTGTGCGGCTGAGTGCCGATTGAGATGTTCAGGTCGCAAAGCTCGTAAACCTCCGGCGGAACCTTCTCCGCCCCAACAACCACGAGAACCTTATCAGCCCTCTTGATCTCCTCAAGCTTTTGAGGCAGGGGAATGCCGTACATCGTCAAGTGAACCTTAAGCCCGTCAAACTCCCTTAGAAGCTTTTTCCAGCTCACTGCCTTGATGAAGAAGTCCCCTCCCCACCTCTCCACAACGTCTCTGACACTCTCAAAAACGGATTTGTCCTCAGTATCGAAGTATATTCCCTTAGCCCCGAAGGCTCTCGCTGTCAGAGCAACGTGAGTCGAGATCCGCTTGTCCCTTTCCGGCCTGTGCCCCAGCCTCAAAACGTAGACTTCCATACCGCATCCTCGTAAGTTTCCTTCTCCTCAGCGTAGAAAATTCCGCAGGCCTTTGCGTCCGAGCAGTTTTTCATGGCTTCGAGAAGGTCGCTGCTCCTCTCAATCCAGTAAATTTCCTTCCTCATTTCCCAGAAGTTGTTGAAGCTCACGCACGGCTGCATAACCTCAACAAACGAGAAGCCTTTGTGCTTCATTGCATTGTAAAAAACTTCCGACAGCCTCTCCTGCTCCCCTGCAAAGACCCTCGCGACAAACGTGGCCCCGCTGACGAGCATGAGATGGCACGGGTTTAGAGGATACTCCGGATTTCCGCGGGGAGTTGACCTGCTTTTCCTGCCTCTGGGGGAGGTTGCCGTAACCTGCCCGGTTGTGAGCCCGAAAACGCCGTTGTTGTGAAGGATTATTGTAATGTCGGTGTTTCTTCTCGCCGCATGGACGAGGTGCTCCACACCCTCGTTAAGCCCGTCTCCATCTCCTGAGAATCCAACAACCACCAGATTGGGGTTTGCAAGCTTCAGGCCGGTGAGGAAAGGAGGAACCCTGCCGTGAATGACGTGGAAACCCGGCAGACTTAGGTAGTCTGAAATCTTTCCATGGCACCCTATGCCAGACGAGACCGCAATGTCAAAGCCCTCCTCGATTACTCTCCTGCTTGCCCTCTCAAAGGCTTTGAGAATCGCGAAGTTCCCGCATCCGGGACACCAGGTTATCCTGACCATTTCTCCACCTCCTCTCTGACCTCTTCAGGCGTAAACGGCCTTCCATCCCACCTGAGGATTCTTTTAACCTCAACCCCCTCAGCCTCGATCAGCCTTGCGAGCAGTCCCGTGTAGTTGCACTCCACGCAGAAAACATTCCCGCTAATTTTCGGCAGGAAGAGGGGTCTCATGTACCTGATCGCCGCCACGCTGAATCCAAGCTCCTCAGCAACCTCCTTCACAGCTCCAAAATTGCTGCCCCACGTAACAATCCAGTCCTTCCCGTTTTTTACCACCACGTAGGGGTTGAGATTCGCTACGACCCTCCTTATTTCCTCCTCCTTCCTCATCCTTTTCGCGTACATCTTTGTTGCGGTTTCCGCATCATCGGTTGCAAAGCCGTATTCATCGTGCTCGTTGCTGTTTGCCTTGAATATGGCCGGAGGGGCAGCGTAGGGGGAAATACCGCTCTCCGTTATCGCGTACCTCTTGAAAAGCTCCCCCTTTTCTCTGAAAATCTCTACTTCCCTCTTAACCACCCCTTCGAGCTTCGCTGTTGCAAGGCTTTCCGTGATGTGCTTCTCCGTCAGAAGTATTGCTGGTGTCTGGAACTGCCATGCCAGATTCAGAAGCTCACCCGCAAGCCTGTAGGAGTCCTCGATGGTTATGGGTGATGCAACTATAAGCGGAAACTCGCCGTGCGCTGGGTTAAGGGCAAAGTAAAGGTCCTGCTGAGCGGTGTAGGTCGCCATTCCCGTGGATGGCCCGCTCCTCTGGGCGAGAATGATCAGAACGGGCACCTCAGCCATCCCTGCAAGGCTTATGCTCTCGCTCATCAGCGCAAACCCACCACCGCTCGTCCCCACTGCAGCCCTCTCCCCGCCAAAGGCGCTCCCTATGGCCATCATTATTGCGGCAATCTCGTTTTCGGGTTGCAGAGCTACACACCTGCTGTCTGCGGCCAGAATGTGGAGTATTGGCGAGGCGGGCGTCATGGGGTAGGCGTAGTAAAACTTCAGTCCGGCTGCCAGCATCCCTTCGGCAATTGCCCTCGCACCGGAAACGAGCTCCTTTTTCTCACCAACCCGCTCAACACGCCCAACTTCAGCAGAAAGGTCAAGGCTCTCATAAACCTTCCCAACAATTCTGAGGTTTTCCTCACCCCTCTTCCCAAGCTCCTCCTTGATTACTTCCTCAACAACGCCCCTCTCAACCCCCACCGACCTGCAGAAAATGGCAATGGCCGCAATGTTTCTCGAAATGTCGGGCAGGCCAAGCTCCTTTACCGTTTCGGCAATCGGAAACTCCAGCTTTGGGTCATAATTTAGGTTAAGGGAAGAATCGCTAATCAGCAACCCTCTCAGCCTATCGGCGTGTTTCTCAAATACGTAATCCCGAAGGCAGATTAGGGCGTCGTAGTGATAGCTGTAGGAGTTAATTTCTTTCAGCGATGCTCTCACCACGCTGGCGTTGTGCCCACCCCTGATCAGAGACTGATATTCCTGATACACGAAAACGTGGTAGCCAAGCTCAGAGAAAATCCTTCCGAGAATAGTCCCAGCCCCTCTTACTCCATCTCCAGCGGCACCAGCAATGCAAACATTCATCGCCCCTTCATCACTCCTCCTCTTTAAAAGGTTTCAGAACCCTCACAACCCCATCTTCAATGGCCACCTCTGCCCTACCCACACCCAGCGGATTTCCGTCGCACGAAACGACCTCGTCAGCATCTATTTTCACCACCTCATCGTCAAAACTGATGGTGCTCGTGACGATGGGCTCTACTCTCCTCAAATCTTCCTTTGTGTAGGTGGATACAACAATTCCCTCGCTCACGCACGCCACGACACCTTTAAAGCCGAGGAAAGCTGAGAGGGACGCTCCGCCGGCAATACCCTTACCGAGAAATCTCCTGTCGGTCATTGCGACAAAGATGTTGCCGAAAACGCCCTCAACAACCCTCTCACCGACCTCCACCCTTGCTCTGAACTTTCTGGGCGTGGCTATGACCTTCTCGCCCCTCATGTACCTCCGCGCATCAACCTGAACTCTTTTTCCGTCAACCGTTGACAGTATCGTGGAGCCAACAACTACATCGTTGAAGGCAACTCTCTCCTCCCCACCAAATTTGACCACCAGCCCCCTCATCTCGACCTCTTCCAGCCTGTCAAAGTCCGGTGGACAGAGCGCAGGACTTACGTTGGTCGTGCCGATGCCGATGCATAGGAGGGGTGTTTGCGGTTTGGCTGATGCTGCGTCGCTTACGGTTCCGTCACCGCCGAAAACGGCTATAACGTCAACATTGCCGTCGAGAGCTTTCACCAGATTTACCGTGTCGAGCCTCGTGTTTGTCTCCTTAACTTTTACCCTCTCAGCCTCGATGCCGAGCAGTTCCGCTACTTTGTCAGCAGTAACAAACTCCCCATCGAGCTTTTTCAGAACTCTAACCACCACTCTCCTCTTCAAGTCATCAAACCCTCCGCCGGCGTGCGGATTCAGAACGATGCCGACCTTCACAGATAAAGTTGCCGGGAACTTTTAAAAATCTCGCCCGAACTTGCTTCATGCGAATTGCCTTTACTAAAATGCACGGTAACGGTAACGACTTCGTCCTGATTGACGAATTCGAAGGAGTGATTGTGGGAGAAGAGGAGAAGCCGAGGTTTGTAAGGGCGGTATGCCACAGAAACTTCGGCGTTGGTGCTGACGGTGCGCTTTTTGTTCAGCCCTCGCAAAAGGCGGACGTCAGGTTCAGGTACTTCAACAGCGATGGCAGCGAGGCTGCGATGTGCGGGAACGGTATAAGGTGCTTCTCCCGCTACGTCGTGGAGGAGGGCTATGCTGGGGAGAGGTTGAGAGTAGAAACCCTCGCTGGGATTCTTGAGCTTGAGGTAAAGAGGGAGAACGGCTGGTGGGTGAAGGTTGACATGGGAAAGCCTAAGTTTGGAAGGGAGGAGATTCCAGCAAAAACCGACGTGTGGGGGTATGAGGTGGAGCACGACGGCAGGAAGTTCAGGATTTACGCTGCCAACACCGGAGTGCCGCACGTGGCCGTTTTCGTGGACAGTCTCGACTTCGACATCGTCCCCCTTGCGAGAAAAATCCGCTATTCCGAGATTTTTCCGGAGGGAACCAACGTAAACTTTGCGAAAGTTGATGGGGACACAATTACGGTCAGAACCTACGAGAGGGGTGTTGAAGGGGAAACACTGAGCTGCGGAACCGGAAGCGTTGCCGTTGCGGCAATAGCAAACAGGCTCGGCCTAACCGGAAGTAAGGTTGACGTTGTAACGAAGGGAGGTTTGCTCAAGATAGAGCTTACAGAGGATACTGCCTACATGACGGGTGGGGCGAGCAGAGTTTTCGACGGGATTTTGAGGCTAAACGAGCTGAGATATGATATTTGAGAACCGCCTCGCTCTCTCTGCGATGGCCGGAGTGAACAATGCGGAGTTTTGCAGAAAGCAGAAAGCGTCGCTTGTAATCCTAGGAGGGTTCAATGCTGACAGAAGGGCCCTTGAAGCGGCGGAAAAAGCCGTTAAGAGGGGTAGAAAGGAGTTTCTGTTCGGGATTGACGGAATTGAAGGCGAGATAAAAAAGCTTGGGAGGAGGAAGTTTGCGGTAAACGTAAGGTCTTCATCCCTTGAAGGCTACCTGAACGTTGCTGAACTGGTAGCGGAGTTTGAAGGCATAATTGAAATAAATGCTCACTGCAGGCAGCCGGAGTTCGTTGAGATAGGCTGCGGGGAGTGGCTGCTCTTCAACCACGAGAGGCTGGTGGAAATCGTCAGCAAAACCTCAAGAATAGCACCCACATTCGTGAAAATAAGGGGAGGTCACAAATTGGATTACGAGAAGATCGCTCGAAAGCTCTTCGATGCCGGCTGTCTGGCAATTCATGTCGATGCCATGATTCCGGGTGGTGGATGCGATTTTTCCCTGATTGAGAGAATTTCAAGAATTGGGAATGTGATAGGAAACAACTCCTTCGTTGACATCGAGAGCGGGGAGAGAATCATAATGGCAGGGGCGAAGATGGCTTCGGCAGCCAGGGCTGTTTTGAGGGACGAAAACTTCTTCGAAAAAATGCTGAGAAGTCCCCTCCTTTCCCAGCCCGTTGAGCTCAGCTGTGGGCGATTCCGATGAGGTCGGAGATTGTGCAGTCTCTTGCCCTCGTAAAGGCTATCAGGCTCTCCTTCAGGCTGTAGAAAATTCTCCGGCTGTAGTAAACCGCCGAGCCTATCTGCACGGCCCTTGCACCTGCCATTATAAACTCAAGAACGTCCTCAAAGCTCGTTATCCCCCCACAGCCCACTATTGGAACCTCGATTTCCTTGTAGAGGTCGTAAACGCACTTTAGGGCTATGGGCTTGATTGCCGGCCCGCTCACACCGCCAGAGAGGTTGCTCAAAACCGGCTTTCCAGACATTATGTCTATCTTCATTCCCCTGAGAGTGTTTGATATCGTTATTCCATCAACTCCGGCATCCTCAAGGACCTTTGCGAGCTTCAGGTAGTCGTGCATCGCTGACAGCTTGGCAAAAACTGGGTTCTTCGTCTTTCCTTTCAGCTCCTCAACTATTGCCGCTGAAAGCTCAAGGTCCATTCCTATATCGAGGCCCGCTCCCTTCACGTGAGGGCAGCTGAGGTTTAGCTCGTAACCGTGGAGATAGGGAAGAGCGGAGTCAAAGGTGTCAACGAGATCGGAAAACTCCTCAACGGAATGTCCGTAGAGGCTTATGAGGAGAGGTGCCTCATTCGTGTAGTCCTTCAGCTCCTCGGCAAAATCTTTGGCCGCAGGAGAAGCTAGTCCAACTGCGTTTATCAGCCCGCATTTCCAGTTTACGACGGTCGGATTCCTGTAGCCCTCCCTCTCCTCAACACCGACAGACTTTGTAACAACCGCTCCCGCATCCCGCGCGATGAGATTGAGGGAGTGAACCTTACTGCCCATAATCCCGCTTGCAAGCATGAGAGGGTTTTTCATTCTTAAACCGCCAATCTCCGTTTCCAGCGGGTTCATCGTGTTTATTTTGCATGGACATTATAAAGGTTTGGTGCTCCAATCGGAAAAATTAAATCCCCAACATGGAAATTTAATTGTGGAAAAAATCCTCAAGCTCCTGGAGAGGGGAGAGGGAGAAAACGTAGAGTTCAAGGAGTTCTTGGGCAACTTTCACCTTAAAGAGGGCAGGTTCAGGCAGCTCGCCTGCCAGATGAACCACAGGATTATAATGGGAAAGGGTGTGGCTCTTTACGTTGTTGGCGTGTCAGACAGCGGTGAGATAAAGGGTATTGATGAAAACAAATTTTCCGAAACCATTGAGGTTTTGAAAAAGCTTGCCACCGAAATTGGGGCTGAGGTAAGCTCCGTTGAGAGGCATGAGGTTAACGGAGGCTACGTGGGGTTGGTGGAGATAAGGAAGACAAAGGCGAAGGAGCACATATTGGTAGGAACAGCGGGACATGTTGACCACGGGAAATCAACGCTCGTCGGCTGCCTCATCACGGGAAAGCCAGACGATGGGGATGGCGCGACGAGAGTTTATTTAGATGTTCTGAAGCACGAAATTGAGAGGGGGCTGAGTGCTGAAATAAGCTTTGCCGTTTTCGGTTACAAAGACGGAAAAGTTCTGAGAATGAAAAATCCGCTGAGCAAGGCAGAGAAAGCAATGGTTGTTGAAACGGCCGACAAGCTGGTGAGCTTCGTTGACACCGTAGGCCACGAGCCGTGGCTCAGGACTACCATAAGAGGTCTGTTGGGGCAGAAGGTCGATTACGGCCTCCTCGTGGTTGCTGCAAACGATGGTGTGATGAGAACGACAAAAGAACACCTCGGAATAATGCTCGCGATGGATTTGCCCGTCATCGTGGCTGTAACCAAGGCGGACATGGTCGACGATGCGAGACTCAGTGAGGTTTTGCAGGAGATATCAGCCACTCTCAGGAGAGTTGGGAGGGTTCCAACCGTCCTGAAGTCAAGGCGTGACGCCAGAAAAGCTGCTGAGATGGTAAAAAGCAACAAACTTCTCGTTCCCGTTGTCATAACTTCTGCTGTTACTCTGGAGGGCTACGACATCCTTGAGGAGATTTTCCTGCACCTGCCAAAGCGCTATACTGCTGACGAAGACTTCCTCATGTACATCGACAAGATTTACAGGGTTACGGGAGTGGGGACGGTTGTGAGCGGGAGCGTGAAGAGCGGAGAACTTGCTGAGGGCGATGAGGTTTACATCGGCCCCTTTCAGGATGGCAGCTTCAGGAGGGTGAGGGTTCAGAGCATAGAGATGCACCACTACAGAATCGACAGAGCAAAGGCGGGAGACATAATTGGTGCTGCAGTCAAAGGAGTAAGGTACGACGAGTTGAGGAGGGGAATGGTCATAAGCAGGAAAGAGCCAAGGGCTGTCTGGGAGTTTGATGCTGAGATTTACGTCTTCACCCACCCAACCCTAATCAGCGTCGGCTACGAGCCGGTTATGCACGTCGAAACCATTTCAGAGACTGTGACGTTTGTTGAGATGGATAAGGAATACCTCAAGCCCGGAGACAGAGGAATAGTGAGAATGAAGTTCAAATATCACCCCCACTTCGTTTACGAAGGCCAGAAGTTCATCTTCAGGGAGGGAAGGAGCAAGGGGATGGGGGAGATAATCAGGGTTTTTTGAAAACTTTTTAATCGCCTCTCGCCTTTTTAAGAGCTTTTCAGAATTTTTCACGAAAACTCAAAATAGCCACTATTATAGGGCGCACGGAATTTTCTTGACAGCGTAAACCTTACTGTGCTGGAAATGAAGGACATTCTGCAGAATCTGAACAGGTGGCTAATCTGATTGCAGGGTTCTCATCAAACTTGCATGGAATCTTTGATTTAATTTTGTATTGAAAATTTTAAAACTCGGATTTGCCGCAAACGAATACTTTTTTATAAATTTCCGAACGAAGTTATGCATGGAAGAGGGCATTACGAGAATCGGTGTGAGCCTGCCGAAAAATCTCTTAGACGAGTTTGATAGGATAATATCCACCAGAGGTTACTCCTCAAGAAGTGAAGCCATAAGAGATGCAATAAGGACGTATATAACCGAGTACAGGTGGCTTGAGAGCGAAAAAGGGGAGATTGTGGGCGTTCTTGTGGTGCTCTACGACCATCACGTAAAGGGCGTTAGCGATTTACTGATCGACTTGCAGCACGATTTTCATGAAATCATCACCTCAAGCACGCACATACACCTCAACGAGGACCAGTGTCTTGAGATGATACTGGTTAAGGGCAAAATGGAGAGAATAAAAGTGCTCGTTGACAAAATCTCAGCCGCAAGAGGCGTTATGAACGTCAAACTGATTTCTGCGGTTAAGAAGGTTTAGGAATCGTAGCTTGCATCCCCTCTGCAAATCAGAAACACCGCTGCGTACTCGGGCAGTTTAACTCTTCCCGGATAAATCTTCCCGCTGAAGTCCCCGATGCTCAAATTCAGCTTTCTTGCTACCTTTACCACGACCGCTTCATCACCGAAAGCAAGAGCATCTTTAAGAGGGTTGAAGCTCTCAATATCCTCAACTTCCGTCACCCTCAGTCCGGTTTTTCCGTGAAGGCTTCCCGGAAGCCTTATCAGCCTTTTAACGTCCGCAGTAACTGGAGCATCGATGTATATGCTGAGGGCGGAGTAGTCAAACTTCTCGACAGCACGGATAACCTTCTTCGTTAGCTTCTCCTTTTTCAGGTCTGCAGGTTTGATTTTGAGCTTGCTGGCCAGCCTCTCATCCTCCTCAAGCTTCTTTCTGAGGTAATTCAGAACCCTCTTTGCCGCGTTTGAGTTGGCAAACCTGTCCTCAACCACGATTTTAGGGGAGTTGAGGCGGAGGTAATCCACTATCTCCCTCCTCTCCGCGCTTCCCAGAGAGAGGAACTCCTCGTCGTGGACGTGAACGTGATACCCCCTCCCGCCTGAGAAGTAAATCTTCATATCTCTTATTCCGAAATCCGCACGAAGGACGGCTGTAAGCTTTTTAATCTCCCTCTTCGCCATCTCAAGAGCCTTTTCGAAGGATTGCGCTTTTACCGGCAGGTGGTCCGCATCAATGTCGAAGATTAGGTCCGCACCGAGCCATCCCTTGTTCTCCATTTTGTCCTCAGCGGGTCTCTCGTAGTATGCGGAGGAGAAGTAGATGTGGGCTGGAACGTTGGACAGTATGTAGGCTCTGAAGTCAGTCTCCGACCTGAAGGATATGTGCCGGTGCATCACAAAATCGGGAAGCAATTCCAGCGGGACGAAGGCGAACTCTCTGTTTTTGAACTTCCTCGGAAGTTCAACCTCATTTTTCGAGTAATACTCCTCGAACTTCTTTTTAAGGAAAAGCTTTGTCAGCATGAGCGCAGAATCTGCAGGATTACCCTTCTTCTCCTTCTTCTGGTATCGAAGTTGATAATCACAACCTGCTGCCATGTCCCCAGAATCGGTTTTGAGTTGTGGAAGGGAATTAGGACGGATGGGCCTATTATGCTCGCCTTAACGTGCCCCGAACCGTTGTCATCCCCCCACGTCTTGTGATGCTCGTAGCTGTCCCCATAGGGGGCAATCTTCTCCATAATCCTCGGAAGGTCTTTTTTCAAGCCCGGCTCGTATTCGATGGTTGTCACGGCCCCTGTGCTTCCAACGCTGAAGACGAGAACCGCGCCACTCTCCACGCTGCTCTCCTTGACGAATTTCTCAACCTCAGGGGTTATGTCGGCCATGTCCCCGAAACCGTCCAGCTCAACCTCTATTTCCTTAATCATAATTCTCCCTCCTTATGAGGTAAAACTGCGCACCTTTATAGTTTACAATTCTCGCCTCCATGTAGTCCCCGTAGAGGGGCTTGATGAGGCAGTCCGCACCAACTTTCCGCGAAACCTCGACTATTGCGGAAAAAAGCTCCGGTGGTGGGCGGAGGGAGTAGATGAGAGAGGCCCCTTCATATATTTTGAGGTTGGGCTTTGTCACGTCGTCAACGTAAAATCTGCAACCCTCAGGAGCTCTCCGCTCAACAACATCCGTTGCGAAAACCTCAAAGCCCCTCCTCGCCAGAAGCTCGGCTACCGCAGTAAATCTCCCTATTCCCACCTCCACGACCTTACCTCTGTAGTTTTCTGCTATGTAGTCGGCAATTTGCAGCATGAACAATTTTTATATCTCAGAGGGGCAATTAAGTTTTGTGCAGACGGTGATAATCAGGGACTACACGCACAAGGACTTTAAGGAAGTTCTCGAAATAGATAAGGAAGCCTTCTCTCCGCGCAATCCTGCTTATGACGTTTACGTTTACATAACCTACGGCACCGACCTGCTTGTTGCGGACATAGGGTCGAAAATAGCCGGTTACATCGTTACGATGGATGTTGACGAGTTTACAGGCAAGATAATAGCCTTTGCTGTGAGGAAAGAGTTCAGGGGGATGGGTATAGGAAAGATGCTTCTCTCGGAAGCGATTAAAAGGCTTGAGGGGAGGGGAAAGAGGAAGATAACCCTGGAAGTGAGGGTCTCAAACGTTCAGGCTCAAAAATTGTATAAAAAATTTGGATTCGAAATTATCGATGTTATCAGTGGCTACTACAGTGACGGAGAGGACGCTTATCTCATGGCTCGCACAGCTCAGGTGCAATAGATTCGATTACGAACTTCAAATTCTCGCTTTCTATCAGGTCCTCAGGGCTGCGCTCCCTAAAAATCTCCGAAATCCCCTTACAAAGCAGGGAAATAGCCTTTTTGTGCTCGGTTTTGCTTTTGTGAATGTGCACGGGCTGAACGCCCAGCTCATCATAGGCCTTGAAGTGGCCGTTGGCGATGCCGGCATTTTCGAAAAGCTTTTTAATGTTGTAGAGGGTCAGGTGCAGCAATATTATTTCTTCCTTGTGCATGGGACATCACTCCCTCAGAAGCGAGTATTCAACATCATTTATAAGTTTTTCTGCTGTATTTTGGTTTAAATACTTTTATAACGTTTTATTCTTTACATTTTGCCGGGAAAATTTTAATTTAGAAAAAATATTTAAATCTAGCCACCCGAAATAACTCTCACGACCTTTACTTCCCCTCCTTCTGCCACGTCGTCCACCGGTACAGGGATGTCGTCCTTGACTACAACAACTGTTTCGGGGTTGATGCCGAGAGACTCAAGGATTTCCGAGTACCTCTGCCCGTTAACTTCAACTTCAACTTCCTTCTGGTCAAAACCGACAAACTTAATCTTCAGCTTCATTCTTCAGGCAGGACCTCTTTGGAGATCTCCTTTATGCTTCCACCACTGGTCGCGGTCTTTATTTCGGAGACATTGCTCTCAAGGAGCTTTTCATCCTTGCTAAAAAGCTTTCTCATGCCCTTTCTTCTGAACTTGCGCCAGTTGAACCGCCTCATCTGATCACCAATCATATATAGTGTAAAAGGAGGTAGAAATAGTTTTTGTTTCAGTTCTGTGAGTCAGGTATAGTTGAGGCTCAACTGCTCCTCTGCAATGTCTCCGAAAATCGGCAGCTTAAACGCCTCTCCTCTGCTTGCCTTGACGATGCAGAAAGCCCAGAGAATTATGCTGAAGGCCATCACCACTCTGGAGAGCAACGCACCGCCGGGCAGAACTGGAAGCAAAATGACCAGAGCCGTTATTGTTGAGAATGTTAGGGTGGACTGGACCGCGTGGAACCTCACGAAGGGGCTTCTGTCGAACAGCAGGAAGAGAACTCCTGTTACGAAGCCGAGGGTGTAGCACATGGCCGCCCTAATGTTCTCGTTTATTACCTCCATAGATTCAGTTTTCTCTCACACTTAAAGACATTACCCCCTCAGCTGCTCCCCTATTATTCTGTCGAGGAGCTTCAAAAACTCGTCCTCCCTTCCCTCAGGAATTGTTGCTCCCGCTGCAACGCTGTGCCCGCCTCCAACTCCACCAACCGCCTCGGCAGCCCTCTTGAGGGCTTTGGCAAGATGCACTCCCCTTTCAACTAGCCTGTAGGTTGCTCTGGCAGACACCTTAACACCCTTGTCGCTCTCAGCAAAGGCTATTATTGGCTTCTCCCTGTTTCCCTTGTAGAAGCACATCCCTGCAACGATTCCCACGATAGTATCGGGAATGTTGCTCCCCGCGTGGAAGTACTGGATGTTCTCAAGCTCCTCTATTCCCTCCCTGTCGACAAACCTAATTCCGTCCGAAAGGTTCTTTCTGTGGTTCTGCAAGAGTGTCCTCGCCCTTCTATACGCCCTCTCATCACCCAGACAAACACCCATTCCAACCTCGGCCTCATTGTAGCGGGCAGTTGCGTTAAGGAGTGTGGAGAACTCCATCGCATCCCTCTTTTCCGTCCCCTCCTCCTCGTTCACGAGGATGTAGCACTCCCCGACCATCCTCAGAATGCTCGTGTATGGAATGCCGAAGTCCATGGCAAGGCTGACGAGGGCGGAAACGACACTCCTTTTCTTTTCAATCTCAAGGTCTATCCACCTCACCCACGGATCGACTCCAAGGCTCTCCAGGAGGTTAAGAACCCCCGACTCGTTGGCGGTAATTCCGGGAATGAAGGGGTCGGAGTTGTACTCGAGCATCTTCGCAACGGGCCTCGTCTGCTTGCCGAAGAATCTCAGGTCTCTTAAAACGGCAATCTGTTTCTTCCTCAACCCCTCCATGACTATCTCCCTGTTCAGACCCTTCAGCATGCCCCACCTTGAGTCCTGCAAATCCCCCACTGCTCCGACGATTGAGATTGGTAGAAGGTCGGAGTTGTCGTTTTCGTAGTCAAACAGAGTCCTTCCGTTTCGCAGGTATTTTGAGACAAGATAGGTTGTTGTCGCACCGCTGAGCTCAAAAGCACCATCGTAGCCGAAATCGTGCGGGTTCAGCTGCATTGGATGATGACTTTGCGGGAGGTGGTGGTCGGTAATTGCAAACTCTATCCCGTCAAGCATGTTGAGAACCCCGCTGCCTATGTCCGTGAACCAGACAAAGGTGTTCTCGTCTTTTATCGCCTCAATCTCGCTCTCATCGAGCTGCTTTACGAACCTAATCCCGCTCTCAACACCGGCCCTCAGCAGAGAGGTGTGAGCGATGGTTCCTGCGGTTATGCCATCAGCGTCGATGTGGGTCACCACTAAGACCTCTTCGTTCTTCAAAATCCTGCCTGCCAGCTCGGCGGCTCTCTTCAGGAGTTCATTCACAAAAAGAGTTTCGGAGAAAAGAACTTAAACTTTTTTGCTCCATTTCCTCTGTGGGAAGTGCATTCGTGTTTCTTGAGGCATCGCTCGAACTAATCCCCCAAAAAATTCGGGGTCATCCTGCGGTGAGGGCAGATGCAATAAGAAGGGGGAAGAGACCAGAGAAAATCCTTCTGGACGACTCGAAGCACCATACGGCGATGAAATCCCTGGAATTCAGGGAAAAGAGGGGCAGGCCCGATATAGTCCATCAGTGCCTCCTTCTCCTCCTCGACTCACCTCTGAGGGATTTCGAAGTTTACGTGCACACCCTCAACGGGGAGATAATATGGGTAAATCGCGAAACAAGGCTTCCGAGGAACTACAACCGCTTTGTTGGGCTAATGGAGAAGTTATTTGAGGAGAGAAGGATAACAGCTGGGGATACTACCCTCATCGAGTTCAAAGATGTCGGCCTGAGGGACATCGTCAGAGGGAGGGACGTTCTCCTTTTCAGAGAGAAGGGGGGGCGCTTTGAATTCTCCGAGCTGCTTGACGGTGACGTTGCGGTCTGCATCGGCGCATTTCCGCACGGTGACTTTTTCGAGGAAACCCTTCGGGAGCTTGGGGAGTTTAAGGAGGTAAGTCTTGGTACAGAAAGCTACACAAGCCTTTATGTGACGAGTCGTGTTCTATGCGAATATGAAAGAGTTCGAGCTCATAAAGTTGGTTGAGCGCCTGTTTGGGGATGAAGATGTCATTACTCCCGCAGGAAAGCACGATGCTGCTTACGTCAAAATCGGAAACAGGCTGATCGTCCTCACCTGTGATACCGTCAACGAAAAAAGCGATTTTCCACCTTACATGCTTCCCGAAGAAATGGGGTGGATGGCGATTGCTGTCACCCTCTCGGACGTAGCTGCCTGCGGAGCAAGACCTCTTTACTTCCTCAGCTCAATCTCGCTCAAATCGATCGAGTTCTTCGAGGACATACTGCTCGGAATCAAGAGGTGTGCGGACAGATTCGGAGTGAAGGTTGTCGGGGGGGATATCGATTTCAGCGAGATAACGACGATAGCCGGTTTTGCCATCGGCGAAGCGAGAAGGCACATAACGAGGAGGGGGGCGAAGGTGGGAGAGGGGGTTTTCATAACCGACCTTCCGGGAAAAGCTCAGCTCTGCCTGGAAATGCTCGAAAGAGGGGCGAAGAGGGAGGAGCTGCCTTATGCGGAAAAGCTCTACACTCCCGTGCCGAGGATTGAGGAGGGAATGAGAATTGCCAGATACGCCTCGGCCATGACCGACGTGAGCGACAGCCTTGCCGTCAGCCTCCATCAGATCAGCCAGAGCAGCAACGTGAAGATAGTTCTCGACAACATAGTTTTATCTCATCTCAGCCCAGCGGAGAATGCACTGGAGCTCTTTCTTTACGGTGGAGGTGATTTTGAGCTGGTTTACACCGCAAAAAGCAGCGATGATGGCATCAGAATTGGCAGAGTTGAGCGGGGCAAGGGCGTTTTTGCAGAGATTGACGGGAAGACCTTTGAGGTGGAGTTCAGAGGTTACTCCCACTTTTAGCGCTCTCCAAAAACAACAAAAACAGGATTTAGCGAGCGAAAAGCCAAACCACCAGCCAGCTCGTAGCTTTTCGCCGCATTAACTAAAACAATTTCTCTGAAGATGCCCTTTTCCCTCATTTTTCTGGCGGCGCTTAAAGCCACCTCAATCCTCGCTGCATTAACCACAACCCTTCTGGCGTTGCAGATTTCCAGCATCTCCTCAACGCCCTTTGTCCCCCCTATGAACACCACATCAGGACTGTATTTTTTCAGAAACTCCTTGCCGTCCATCTCCAGCAGAACCACGTTGTCAAACCTCTTCAACCTCTCTCTGGCCTCATCTGAAATTTCTATATCAATAGCATAAGCTTTCCTGACGTAGGGAGCAAAGAACTCCGTCACCGCCCCACTTCCGCATCCTATATCGGCAAACACATCATTGGGAGAGGGCCTTAGCTTGGAAAAAACTACTCCTATAACCTCCTCCTTGGTGAACTTCCCCGTCATAGTCTCTCAACCTCAAGAGGATACTTCTCCAGCTCCTTTATAACCCAATCGTCCCTCCCCAGAACCACCACAGTCTCACCCTCGAAGGCCTTCAAAACTGCCCTCTCAAGCTCATCAGCCGAAAAGCAGGGATGATCATCAATTTTACTCTCAGCCAGAATCACCTTTCCCAGCGAGAAAGACCTTATCCCAAGCTTTCTGGCAACGCTGTAGCTGAACTCCTCCCCTTCCCACACAATTTTCCCATCATCCATGAAGTAGAAGTAATCTCCAACCTCCTTAGCCAGATCAGCGTCGTGAGTGGAAACAACAACTCCCTTTCCCTCTTCCCGCAGCTTCCTGATAATCTCAGCAATCATCCTCAAACCCTCCCCATCTACGTTGGCAGAGGGCTCGTCCATGATGCAGTAGTCGGGATTCATTGCCAAAGCCGAGGCGATGGCCAACCTCCTCTTCTCCCCACCGCTCAGAGTGCTGCATAGCCTTTTCTCGTATCCCGACAAACCCACAGCCTCCAAAGCATTTCTAACAACCCTCTCCAACCTCTCTCCCTTCAGCCCGAGATTTCTTGGGCCAAAAGCGACATCCTGCCAGACTGTTGGTGAAAGAATCTGGTCGTCCGGATTCTGGAAGACGTAAAAAACCCTCTTTCTCACCTCAAGCAGGCTTTTTCTGTCGTATTTAAGCTCCCTTCCATCAATGATGACCTTCCCCGATTTGGGCCTCAGAAGGCCGTTGAGGTGCTTCAGCAAAGTCGTTTTTCCAGCACCATTCCTTCCCATGAGAACCGTAACCTTCCCCCTCTCAGCTTTGAAGTTAACTCCCTTCAGAACCTCAGCATCCCCGTAGCAGAAGTGGAGGTCTACTGCCTCAATCATAACAGCCACCCTGCAAGGCAGAGGGATGCAAGAACCGCTATGGCAACCCCAACTCCCCTGTTCTCCACGAAGGGCTCTGGATGAAGTCCAGAGTAGCACCGTGCCTGCATGGCCTCCTCCATTATCTCCGCTCTTCTCATTGACCTGATGAAGGCTGAAAATGCGAGCAAAGAAGTCGTCCTTACCATCTTTGCCGCATTGATGTAGCCCATCCTGATTGAAGCTGCCGTATCGAGTCTGGAAAGCTCCTCGAAAAGTATCTGGATTGCCCTGTATGCGAGAAACATCAGTTCGAGGATAAAAGATGGCATTCTAAGCCTTGAAAGCGTCGAAACGAACTCAGGAACTGTTGTTGTTAGAATCATAAACGCCACTATCGTGAGCGAGGATATGCTCCTCAGCAATGTGTTTACCGCAATCAGCAAGCTTCTGTCCGTAATCTCCAGAATCCAGAATCTGAAAAGGCTTTCTCCATCAATCGTGAACAGAATGACGAGAGTTCCGGCCAGAAGGAAAAATAAGGGAACCCTCAGGATTTTAACATAAGCCCTTCCATCACCGTAAAGCCCGAGGGCTGCGAAAAGGGCTATCGACAGAATCTGCGCCCCCCAGCCCAGAATCTGAACGATGATAAGGGAGGATAAGGCAAGATAAACCTTCAAATGCCCATCCACAACCTTTCTCGATTTTACCTGAGCCTCTTCAAGCGTTTCGTGCATGCTTCAGCCCTCTGTAGTAGCCGAGGAAGTAGCCTATGATGAGCGAGCCTATGGCAGCCTGTAGGCTGAAAAGCATGCTTTCAATCTCTCCGCTTGGCGGCTCGAAAATGGGGCTGAACCAAGGCTCGTAGTCTGGCTTAAGCTCCTTTATTACCTCTTCCGCTTTCTCATCCGCCCCAGCCCACTCCTCCGCTGTAACCTTGGCAGCAAAAATCAGCAGAATGAGAAGTAAAAGAAGCTTTTTCATGCCTTTACCACCTCCAGAACGTCGCTTCTAACTTCAAAGATGTAGGAGACGAGCATCACAGCCACCACGCCCTCAATGATGGAGAGCGGAACCTGAGTTACGGCGAATATGCCCATGAAGGTCGCAGCGGATTTGATTATGCCTGCAACTCCAGCTGAGCTGGGAAAGGCAAGGGCGAGCTGCAGTGAGGTGACCACATAAGTTACCAGATCCGAGAGCATCGCAGCAGCAAAAACAGCCACTCTGAAATTGACATTCTTCAGCAGCTTGAAAGCAATCCACCCAACAAAGGGGCCTATAACGCCCATGGAAGCAGTGTTTGCTCCGAGCGTTGTTATCCCTCCATGAGCCAGCAGCAAGGCTTGGTAGAGCAGCACTATTGCCGAAAGCAGGGCTGTCACCGCAGGCCCGAAAAACACCACTGCTATGCCAGTCCCAGTCGGATGTGAGCAGCTTCCAGTCACAGATGGAAGCTTGAGGGCTGAGAGGACGAAGATGAAGCCTGCAGAAACAGCAATTAAGGACTTCATCGATGGCTTTTCCTCTATAATCCTCTTAACTCGAAGAGCTCCGTAGACCAGAAATGGTATGGCAAAAACATACCAGAATGCAGCCCACTCAGGTGGCAGGTAACCCTCCATTATGTGCATCACAACACCTCCAGATTTCTTGAGCTTGTGTCAGATTGACTTTATTTAAATTTTTTGGATTTTCAGTAAGATTTATTTAACTGAGTTTAGAGTTGCAGCAATGGCAAAACTGCTCTACGGCGTTGGAATTGGCCTGACAAAGAAGCACCTCACGCTTGAGGCTATTGATGTGATTAAGGAAGTAGATGACGTTGTTGTGCCGGGAAAGATGGCCTACGAGGTTATTAAGGATATTAGGGAGCCGAGAGTTGTTGAGTTCCCGATGGGGGACAGCGAGGAGGTTGTGAAAAATCTTGCAAAGGAGATTAACGAGTTCGATGGCACGGTTGCCTTCTGCTGCATAGGCGACCCGGTTTTCTACTCCACCTTTAACCATCTTGTGAGGGAGGTAAGGAAGCTCGACCCCAATCTGACAGTAAAGGTAATCCCCGGAATCAGCAGCATCTCAGTTGCCCTCGCCAAAACTGAGACTTTCGTAACCAGATCCGCCTTAATTGCAACTCAGGATTTTAGAGATGCAGATGTTGCCGTTGTGCTGAAGGTCAAGAATCCGAGGGAGGTGGAGAGAAGGTTGAGAGAAAAAGGTTACAACGATTTCACTCTGCTTGAAAAGCTTTTCATGAATGGGGAGAAAATTTACTGTGAAATGCCCGAGAAGTCGAGCTACTTCAGCGTGATGGTTGCGAGGAGAGTTGAGGAGAGATGAAGGTTTACTTCGTGGGCTTCGGACCGGGAAATCCAGAGCTTTTAACCTTAAAGGCCTACAAACTGCTTAAGGAGGCGGATTTGGTAGTTTACCCCGGCTCGATTGTTCCTGAGAAGTTTTTTGAGGAGTTTAAGGGGGAGAAGGTGAACAGCCACGGCAAAACCCTCGAAGAGATTGTTGATTTGATTGAAAGATACGTGAAAAGGGGAAAGAGGGTTGTTAGGGTGCAGAGTGGAGATCCATCAATTTTCGGGGCTGTCTGGGAGCAAATAAGGGAGCTGAGGAGGAGAGGGATTGACTGCGAGGTTGTTCCGGGTGTGAGCAGCGTTTTTGCTTCAGCCGCATCACTTGGAATTGAGCTGACCTCCCCCTCAACGGAGGGAGTTGCTATAGTCAGGCCAGCAGGGAAAACTCTTGAGAAAGACCATCTTGAGGAGCTTGCAAGGCTGCCCCTCACTCTCGTAATTCTCCTTGGCGTTGACAAAATTGGTGAGATAGCGGAAAAAATTGCAAGAGTGAGGGGGTGGGATGAGCCCTGCGCCGTTGTCTTCCACGCCTCAAGGGAGGATGAGATAAGGATTAAGGGCACACTCAAAGATATTGCGGAGAAGGTGAGGGAGAAGGGGATAAGAAGGACTGCAACCATTATTGTGGGAAAGGTCGTTGAGGGATACGATGAGAGGTCGCACCTCTACTCTTAAGGTTGCCATTCTCTGCTTTGAAAAGGACAGGCCAAAGCTTGAAGCCCTGAAGGAAATTCTCGGCAGAAGCTACGAGGTGGAGTTTGTTGATTACAGCAAGGATGTGTGGGATGATGTTCTGCAGTATGACTGCATTGTTGCCTACCTCGCCTCTGGAATTGTTGTGAGGGGCATCTGCGGAAGGCTGAGGGGGAAGTGGAAAGACCCGGCAGTAATAGTGCTGGACAAGCCGCTAAAGCACGCTGTGGTGATGCTGGGCGGGCATCACGGCGGGAATGAGGTGGCAAAGAAGCTTGAGGAAGCTGGGCTGAAGGCTGTCATCACAACTGCAATGGAATTTACAGAGGGTTACAGCGTTGGGGTGGGGTTCAGGAAAAATGCCACGGCGGATGAGATTCTTGAGGCCATTGCAATGGCGCTTGAGGAAGTTGGAGGGAGGATGGAGGAAATAAGGGTAATCTCCACGGTTGATGCGAAGAGGGACAGCGCAATTGTGGAGGTGGCGAACAGGTTAAAGAGACCGCTGATTTTTGTGAGGGCGGAGGAAATCAACTCCATGGA
>LDZQ01001188.1_pt1 | contig 32175 bp, 44 predicted proteins | sample 615361 | NCBI WGS metagenome assembly LDZQ01 (sample SAMN03408297, study PRJNA278302) | terrestrial metagenome | isolation source: oil reservoir sample I2 | place: USA: Alaska, North Slope, Ivishak formation | collected 2013 | reverse complement strand
TTTAGGTATTCTTTGATGCAGAGCAGATAAAAAATTGGGGTTTTCCTTGATTTCAGAGTCCATTCACTGAAACCATGAACATCATCTTTCAAAAAGTGACTGTCATGGAACTTGTCAGCGAACAAAACAGCGTCAAAGGTTGAAAGGCGCCTATAAGCTTCATCTGCACTGTTAACATCCAATGATCTCTTAATATTATCTATTATGGTCTTGAAAACTTCTTGTGGGGTTGCTGACAAGTTCTCTAAGTGGCATTCCACATCATATACCCTAAGTCCAAGCTCATCTATGGCCCGGTAAATGTTCGCTGATTTACCAGTGCCGGGAGTGCCTATAACATGTACTATGTTCCCCTTCTCATACTTCAAATCTTCTAGCACATTTTTAAGTTTAAGATAGGCTTGGGTTTCTACAAAAATACTATTATCAGAGGGCACATTTATTTTATGATTCATCATAATATTATTCATGTGTAGGATAAAATATACATTAGGGGGTATACATGTTGAAGATTAGAAGCATTGCCTTTAATGATGGAGAGAGAATACCGAAAAAGTATACTTGTGATGGTGAAGATATTTCACCACCACTCATTTGGGAGGACATACCAGAGGGGACTGTTACACTCGCTCTAATATCAGATGATCCAGATGCACCATCCAAAACCTGGACGCACTGGCTGATATTCAACATACCACCAGAACTTAACGGTCTCCCAGAGGGTGTTGAAAAAGTCGGAGAATTAGAAAACGGGATCATACAAGGATTTAACGATTTTGGGCGTATAGGATATGGTGGTCCATGCCCACCATTTGGTGTGCATAGATACTTCTTCAAATTATATGCTCTTGACACGAGCCTCGACCTTGAACCCGAGACATCCAAAGAGGAGCTTCTAGAGGCCATGGAAGGGCATATAATCGAAAAAACACAGATGATAGGATTATATTCAAGAGAATGAACACATAGTGGGGTCAATCCACTATTACTCTCTTTTCATATTCTGTTAGGTACTTTCAGTTTTGGTGGTAGTGCCTTGATTTTTGCAGGGGCTCCTATGGCAAGTGACCATGGGGGCACATTCCTCGTGACAACAGCACCAGCGGCTACTATGGCCCCTTCTCCAACCTCAATATTCGAGAGGAAGGTCGTGTTAGCACCTATAGACGCCCCCTCCCTTACTATGGGGCCTCTAAGTTTATATTTAACCCTCACAGGGTATCTGTCATTGGTGAAACAAGCACATGGCCCTATGAAGACATTATCCTCGATGTAACTTTTTTTCGGCAAGTAAACATTGGATTGTATGCTAACGTTATCCCCGATCTTGGAATGGCCCTCTATGACGGTGTTGGTACCTATAAGGACATCGTCTCCAATTGTTGTCTTTTCACGGATCAACACATTATGGCCTGTGCGGAGGTTGTCGCCGATGGTCACATCATTATAGATAACAGTATTAGATCTTATAAGGGGGTTTTTACCTATAATTGGGGGCTTACTGAACTTCTTATAACCATAACCTATTATTATATTCTCGGTTTCCCTTTTACGGATCCATTCTTCCTCTCTATCCCCGAAGAGGAGGCTTCTAATATCTGGCATTACAATGTCACCTTTCCTCATAATCTTAATATGATACTCTCTAGGGGGGTCTTATTTTTTAGGGATCTTATTTATTTGTCATCCCTCTATTATATTATATGGAGTCTTCATATTTAAAGAAGATGATAGAAGAACTTAGAGAAGAAATAGGCCATGAAAGGGTTGATGTGAACATCAAAGAGACTATTTTCAACAAGGAAAAAGATGAGCTCATCATAATAGCCCCTGACAGATCAGATAAATCTGTTATAATAGGGAAGGGGGGATGGGTTGTTGGCAGGCTCAAAGAAGCCCTTGGGATTGGCAGAGTCCATGTTGAAGCTTATACTGATCTAATCTTGAAAAAGTATAGGATAAAACTTTCACTAAATAAAATAGAATCTTTAATAAGAGAGGGAATATTCCCAGACCAACTCAAGGTTTTCAGGGATCTTCTACAAAAAAGGCTGGATAAAATCCCAGAATTTGACCCTCTAGAATATAAGTTTGAAGATCTGAATGAAGAAGTTATAGTGGCATTATCTGGTGGAGTTGACAGCAGCTTTTCCACCATAATCGCGAAAAACCTCGGTTTTAAAGTGAAAGCCATAACAGTAGACCCTGGGACCATAATACTACCAGGACATGTTAAAGAAAACATAAAAAGACTATCCAAGAAATTAAAAATAAATCACGAATATATTAAGGTTGATTTTTCAGATCTTATAAAAGAGGCCCTTGAGGGGAGATTCCACCCATGTGGAAGATGTTCCAAGAAGTTAAATGATAAAATACTAGATTATGCCAGAGATCATGATATTAAGATTGTCATATTTGGCGATCTACTACCAACCTCGTCCCAAGCTATAAACCAAGTGGATGATATTTTAAGGTTAAACCTCCCAGCCCTCCTCGCAGCATCTAAACAGGAAGTAAAAGGCGTGGTTTCAAAATTCAATATCAAAGGATCCCAGGTTTTCGGCTGCCCCCTCCTAGGTGAAGTTCACAGGAGATTCCCACATTTTAGACGCTACTCAATACAAAGGATACTGAGGGAGACACGCGCCGGGATATTAGAACCTGGAGAGGCGCTAACCCTTATCCTGGGCCTATTCAAAGAACTTTAATATACCATAGACAATCAAGAAGATACCTACAAGATAGCCCACAAGGTAGGGGTATATGATCATTAGTATGCCTATAATTATTGCAAGGAGTCCTATTACACGAGGATCTGTTTTCGCTACCATACAATAGAATAAGATAACATGACATATATATAGATTACTTTAATGATTCAAGTTCGTCTTTAACATATGCCTCCAATTTTTTGAGAGAGGCTTCCACCATCCTAGGGGATGGTCCACCTGGAACATTCCGCCTCTTAACATTCTCATGAGGGTCAAGAGCTCTCCTTATAATATCATCATCCAGTTCAAGTTTTTCCCCTATGATCTCCTCACTAACCTTATCCACTAGACTTGAATTAACATCTAATAGACTTAGACCTTCTTTTATAACATGGTTGATTAGGCGTCCCACGATTTGGTGGGCTGTCCTGAAAGGGATTTTCTTCTCCATTACAATAGCATCTGCAAGGTCGGTTGCCGTGGCAAAATTGGAAACTGCAAGTTCAAAACCTCGCTCGCTGTTCACTTTAACTGTTGATAACATTCTCCTAACTATACATATCATATCATAGCATGTGCCCAGAGCATCCCAAAGGTGTGGTGTGATCTCCTGGAGATCCCGATTATAGGTATATGGTAGGCCCTTCAAAATTCCAAGGACGCTCATAAGGTTACTGTAGAGGTTTGATGTTCTGGCCCTGGCTATCTCAGCAACATCTGGGTTTTTCTTCTGGGGCATTATAGATGAGGTTGATGAGAATTCATCAGCCAATTCGATTAGACGGAACTCGTAGGTGCTCCAGAGTATCATCTCTTCACAGATTCTGCTCAAGTTCGCGGCTATCATTGAAAGGTCAAATATGGTCTCTGCTATGAAGTCCCGGCTACTTACAGCATCCATTGAATTTTCCATGTAATCACTAAATCCTAGTAATCTTGTTGTAAGTTTTCTGTTTATTGGGAAGCTAGTTGTTGTCAAGGCCGCTGAACCCAAGGGGTTAACATCAACTCTCTTGTAAGTGTCTTTCAAGCGTTCATAATCTCTTTTAAATGCATGGGCGTATGCGAGCAGGTGGTGGGCGAAGGTCGTGACCTGGGCGTGTTGGAGGTGTGTATAGCCTACCATTATAGTCTCTTTATGGTCTTCAGCCATCCTAACCAAGACTTTGATGAAATTTAGTAATTCTTTTTGTATTTCTCGTATTTTTTCTTTGAGGGCGAGTCTGAGGTCTGTTGCTACCTGGTCGTTTCTTGATTTCCCTGTGTGCATGAAACCGGCTTCTTCACCTATCTTTTCCGTGACGTATTCCTCTATGGCCATGTGGATGTCTTCAACTGATGGATCCAATTTTAGAGCTTTTATACCCTCTTTTCCAAGTTCTTCCAAGACTTTTATTATCTTATGGGCTGTTTTTTCGTCTATTATGCCCTCTCGGGCTAGCATCCTAGTATGGGCTATGTTACATTTTATATCGGCGTAGAATATGTGGTGGTCGGATTCTAGGGATGATGTGAATTTGGCAGCTTCTTCATCCATTTTTTTTTGCAGTCTGCCGCCTCTAAGGTTCAATTATCCTCCATCCTCTACCTGTTTTTCCATTGTGTATACCCGCATCTTCCACACGCGTATCTGTCCCCATGGTCGGCCATGAAAACTCCACTTGAACATCTGGGACAAAACGGGTTCTTTCTCTTGATCTTGTCATCTTTAACTTCATATAATTTATATTTGCTCATTCTTCTCCCTCAGCTTCCACTTTCTTCTCTAGGTTCTTTTCTATGACATGTTCTGGTTCGATCTTTTCTAGTGCTTTCTTGTCTTGATAAAGTTTGGCATATCCTTTGGCTTTACCCTCTCCAAAGTAGGGTCTTAGAGTGTCTACAACAAGAAGATCTTTATCAGAGTTTAGCATAGCAACTAGCTTCTTTTTAACTTCGAGTATTTTTGGTGTTGGCTCTCCCTGATATAAACATTCAAATTTTATCTCAGTCCTTGCAAGGAGTGGATTCTCCTTTTCATCGGTTATTCTGATCTCCATCTGCTTTTACCTCCTTAAATTCTCTAATTAGATTTTCTGCTTTTTGCTTCATCTTCTCTGCTTTGACTAGGACAACCCCCTCATTGGGTTGTCCATATAATATGATGGCATCTGTTGGTGCTAATATGATTGATGGTAAAACTGCAAGATCCTCTTCACCATCTACTATGATAAGGTGATTATCTCCAGATTTGATGGCCTCTTTTATAATTGTCCAGAGTTCATCTGTTATAGTGCCTGGGGGGTTTTCACATTTTAGGATTTTGGCATCATATCGGATCTTGTATTTTGAGGTTTTTCTCTGAACACGATTATCTATTATGGCTAGGTGGGGTTTTAAACCTGTCTGGAGTAGTCTATGTGTTGTAACATCACCTACTGAGATTATGAATGCACCCTCTGGTATGAGCGCCTCTTTAGGTGATGGGTATAGTCTACCGAATGGTTCCTTTAATTTTTTCCTTAATTTTTTTGGTAAGATTAACACTTTATCTGACCCTCAGCGCATATTCACCAGGTTTGTTAATGGCCAGTTCCCTGGCTATCCTGGACTTTTCAGGGTTGATTATGATGAGCAATCCACTCCAATTGGTAGATGTTGCTCCTCCACAATCTGGGCAATGTTCTTCCTCTGTGATCCTTTTACACTTGGTGCAAGCTTTGAGCGTCATTTTTTACTCTTCCTCTTTTCTTCTTCGATCCATTCAAGCCTCCCAAGCCCTGGCTGTCTCATGGTGAGGCCTATTTTTATCTTCCCCTCTTCTTTAAGGCTTAATGAGACTACCCTAGCCCTCACACGGTTGCCTTCTTCGAGTCTCCTGTTGGTCTCTTTACCGATTAAGACGCGCTTCTTGGCCTCATATGTTATGTAGTCGTCTGTAACCTGTGAAACATGCACTAGACCATCCATGGGGCCTATCCTCACGAATGCGCCGAAGTTGGTTATCTCGATCACTTCACCCTCAACCACTTCTTGGAGTTCTGGTTTGAAAAAGAGTGCGTTGAATGTTACTTCATGGTAGGCGGCCCCGTCACCCATTATGACCTTGCCTATTCCTATGTCTTCTATGTCCGTTACTGTGAGCATTTGTCCAAGTTTTTTATCCATCTTGCCTACATATGTTTCATTGAGTATGTCGAATGTAACCTCTTCTAGGGGCTCTTCAAAACGGTGTGGTGGTATTCTAACCGTGTCTACGATCTTTGTTTTATAATACAAGGTATCCCCCTTATCTAAATTCTATTTTAAGTATTTTTCTTTGTATAGTTCCACTGAGTGGATAACCGCATCTAATGCCTTTTGACGGTTTTCCCATCCGATTATCTCAGTGTTTTTATCTTCAAGTTTCTTGTATTCCTTGAAGAAGTGGGCTATCTCTTTTAGAATATGTGGGTGGACATCTGTGATATCATTCACATCCTCATAGTGGGGGTCGTTGACAGGCACTGCTAATATCTTATCGTCTTGGTCGCCGCTGTCAATCATCTTCATCAGTCCTATTGGCCTTGATTCTATGATGCAACCAGGGAATGTGGCCTCATCTATAAGTACAAGGATGTCCATAGGGTCCCCATCATCATATAATGTCTGTGGTATTATACCATAATCTGCAGGGTAGAAGAATGGTGAATATAACACCCTGTCGAGTGAAAAGGCTTCCAAGTCCTTGTCATATTCGTACTTGTTTCTTGAACCTTTTGGTATTTCGATTATGGCATATACGACCTCGGGGATTGAAGGTCCCGGTTTAATATCCTTCCAGAGATTCATACTCTTTCCCTCCCATTTTATTTTATGATATGTATCCGTTGGTGGTTAGATATTTTTTTTGTCGCAAGTAAATGACTGGCACGCCTTTTTTGCGCGCTTTTTTTCTAAGTTCTTTATCATTTGTGCAGAGGATGTCGGATAAGCGTATAAGCGCGTCATCCACACTTTCACCCTCCTTCAAGGGGAAGTTTACTATCTTGAACGGCCCCTCCTTCGCCAATCTGAGGGCTATACGCGCGGCAATTTTGTCCTTTCCCCTGGATTTTCTTTTAATCGTTTCAAGTTCGTCTATTATGAATGATGGAATGATAAATTCGCCATTGGGCGCTATTCTTTCCAGTTCAGAGATGATATCAACCCTGAACTGGGATGGTATCATAAAAAATTTGTATCAAGGATGATCCTATTTGATGATACCATAGCCTATCAGCCTCCATCTTGCACCTACCCGCCTTGATAGTGCTATCCTTTGACCATCCTCGGCACAGGCTGGTAACTTCAATGTGATATCAGCGTCATTTTCCCTAGCAGAGGTTACAATACCTACAGTGGTTGTTGTTCCCACGTTGATCATGAGGGGTTCATTTGTCCTTATAGGTTCAACCTTCGCCTCCTCTTCTGTACCAACGATTCTCTCTAATAGATGTGTTTCGATAGTGAGATTATGCCTGACAGGTGGCAGAGTGTCTGGTTCACCAACTACTGAACCTGAGAGGGAATCTGCCTTTGTAAGTGATGGGTCTAATTTGGTGCCCACACCTACAAGGCCTCCTGGTCCAACTTCTTCCATTGGCTCTCCACCCGCAACTAATCCCACAATCTCTGAATAGAGGCTGTTCCATGATGTTTTACCATCCTTCTTGAGTTGTATGCCAGGTTTTATCTCTATCTCGTCCCCGACCCGGAATTTGCCCTGTATAAGCGACCCTCCGATAACTCCACCCTTTAGTTGGTCTGGGGTGGCTCCTGGCTTGTTTATATCAAAAGAACGGGCCACATACATCCTTGCCGGTTTTTTAAGGTCTCTTTTTGGTGTTTTAATGTTTTCTTCTATTGCTTGGATTAATATGTCGATGTTAGCTCCCTGTTGGGCTGATACTGGTATTATTGGGGCGTCAGCCGCACATGTGCCCTTCACGAACTCTTTGATTTCCTTATAGTTTTCTAGGGCTCTTTCTTTTGATACTATGTCTATCTTGTTCTGGACTACGATAACATCCTTAACTCCTATGACGTCGAGGGCCATGAGATGTTCTTTTGTCTGCGGCTGTGGACAAGGTTCGTTGGCGGCTATCACGAGTATTGCACCATCCATGATAGCGGCGCCGGATAACATTGTTGCCATGAGGGTTTCATGGCCTGGCGCGTCTACAAATGATACTTTCCTTAAGAATTCCGTCTTGGAACCGCAATGTTCACATTTTTCCTTTGTTGTGTAGGATTGGGGTGGCGGGCAATTGGGACACTTCCTAAATGTTATATCCGCATATCCTAAGCGGATGGATATTCCCCTTTTCGTCTCTTCGCTATGGGTGTCTGTCCACACCCCTGACAGGGCCTTTGTGAGTGTTGTCTTCCCATGGTCGACGTGTCCCACGAGGCCGATGTTTATTTCGGATTGTTTTTTCACAAGGATGCACCTATTAGGTTCTTTTTTATTCTTCCTCGGCACTTATAAGTTCTTCAAGGGGCTTATCACCCCTCTTGGTTATTACAGTGTTTATTTGCACAATATCCTCGGATATTACATTACCCCTCAAGGTTTTACGTCTTCTTTCACCTTTACGCTTCGGCCTGTAACCTGGACCGGCTGATACTAGGCTTCTAACCCGCCTAGGACCTGGTATATCTTTTCTCATAGGGAAACCGTCCTTGTCGCTCCCACCGGTTATTTTTAATTTGTAACCTTTCAGTCCTATTATTGAACCTTCAAATTCGTCACCTATCGCGAGTCCTATGAGTTTTCTCTCCTGTGAAGGGTCAGCTTCCATTTGTATGCTTTTTTCCTTATCGGAGATTACTATCTTGAAAGTCACTGTGTCATCTCCCTCCCATACTATTTTTTTAGATCCCCCATGTTGGATCCTTTTTCCTTTTGATGTTAGCTATTTCCTGGAGTGTATCATATTCTTCCTCGGTAAGATCTCCTTTGAGTTTGTCTGTGAGGATCTTATAATGTTTTTCAGGGATGTCCACGTAAAGTATGTCACCCTCATGGACGTTCTTCCCGAATATGGCGTCAGTTATTGCCATGGCTAATTTCTGCCCTGTTGAAGCGGATTTTCTGCTTTCGCCCCTGTCTTGCATGCTAGCCACTCTACCAAGGGATTTGCCTTCACTTGTCATGATTGGGTAGCCTTGTTTTATCGTCCCAGCGAGAACTTCTATACCTGCGATGGCTGGTTTGCTCTGCCTAAACACTAGCTTAGGTATTATCCTGATCTTAGCTGGTCTTATGATAGCTTCCATCCACTTCCTTTTCCGTTTCTCCTTGATTTCTTCCATCCATTCCTCGTATTCTTCTATTAACTTGTAGATCACATTCCCTTGGAATAATTTTACCTTTGAGGCTTTGATTTCCTCCATGGCGGATGGTAGAACCTTTACATTGAAGGCTATTATGACACCATAAAGTTCGTTTTCTTGTTTTGCAATCTGTGCATTGATAACATCCTTCCTTGAAATATCACCTATATCAGCGGTTTTTATAGGCACCTTTAAATCTTCTAGGAGTTTTATCATGGCTTCAAGGGAACCTAGAGTGTCGGCTTTGACGATTATGCCCTCATCCTTTGTGGCTATCTTAACGTCCTCTATTTCTTTTTGTAGCTCATCCTTTATAGATTTTATATCATCTCGGATAACCCTCAAGGGCGAGCCAGGGATGACATCATCTATATTCGGAGCCACTATCTTTATACCAGCGGCAGCCACCACCTCATTTACCTTTTGGAATTTTCTCCGGGTTTCTCTCATCTCTTCGAGCGGTTTTGGTTTTAGTAGTGATCTTATCCTCGTAGTTATAATATCATCTGTGGTCATTAGGGCTATTTTGTCATTGTCTCTGATTATACCATCATAGATAACGGCGTCTAATGTTGTCCCCAATCCTTTTTCTTCTTTAACTTCTAGTACCGTGCCCTTGGCTGGTGCGTTGGGTTCTATCTCTAGCTGCTTTTTAAGGTATTGTTGGGCAAGGCCCATGAGCATGGTTAAAAGTTCGGGAATGCCTTCACCTGTCTTCGCACTTATGGGTATGATTCCTATTTGGCTTGTGAAATCTGTTATCCTGTCGAAACGTTCGGATGCAAAACCTTCCTCGTGGAGGCTGCCAACAAGCTCATATACTCTTGTTTCAAGCTTCTCTTGGACGTTTCTGGCTTGTAGTGGGAATGTGTCCATGAATGGTGTGTCTTCGTGCGCTTGCCACCCTGGGATTTTGTCTATTTTGTTCGCCGCGACTATGAATGGAGTCTTGTACATTTTAAGGATGTTCAGCGCCTCATAGGTTTGGGGCTTGAAGCCCTCATTGATGTCAACGATTAATATTGCGAGGTCTGCTAGGGCTCCTCCCCTTTTCCTGAGGGTTGTGAATGCTTCATGGCCTGGTGTGTCAATGAAAAATAGGCCGGGTAGTTTCTCTTTTATGGAGAATCTTTCAAGGAATTCGCCGCATATTTCTTTTATTGTTTCTATTGGGATTTCCGTCGCCCCTATATGTTGTGTTATGCCCCCTGCTTCTCTTGTGGCTATGGCAGTACCCCTAATATGGTCTAGTAGGGTTGTTTTGCCATGGTCCACATGGCCTAGGACTGATACTATGGGCGACCTTATTTTCATCTGTTTAGTCTCCAGATTCGTATATTATTTTTTCATCTGGCATGGTGTAATCGTGGATTTCATCTTCGTTGAAGAATAATTTTATTTCTCTTTTAGCGGATTCTGGCGAGTCTGAGGCGTGTATTATGTTTCTCCCTGTTTGGAGTGCGAAGTCTCCTCTTATGGTGCCTGGGTCTGCTTCTTGGGGGTTGGTGGCTCCGACGATCTTCCTTGTCAATTCTATACTGTTTTCCCCTTCTATTACTAGTGCTAGTACTGGTGCGGATGTTATGTAGTCTATGAGGTCGTTGAAGAATGTTTTGTCCTTGTGTTCTTGATAGTGTTTCATTGCGAGTTCTCTTGTAACATTTAACATTTTTGCGGCGACTATTTTAAGTCCTCTTTCTTCGAGTCGTGTTATGATTTTTCCTGTTAGTCTTCTTTGGATGGCGTCTGGTTTTAACATTATGAATGTCCTCTCCATGGTATCACTATTGTTTTTTCTTTGTGATCCATTTGGTTTTCCTGGGGACTCTTTTGAGTTTTAGCATGTTTTTTTCGCATTTGCTGCTGCAGAAGAAGTATACTGTACCGTCTCTTTTCACGAACATTTTCCCGGTTCCTGGTTCTATTTCTTCGTTACAGAATGTGCATGTTCTCATAACTTCACACCTTATGGTGCTTTGATTTCTTTGGCTTCTCTAATGGTGTCCAGTAGCATTAGTATGTCGCCTTCTCTTACTGGTCCCATCACGTTTCTGGTGAGTATTCTGCCTTTGTCTCTTCCTTCTAGTATTCTACATTTTACTTGTAGTACTTCCCCTGTCATCCTGGTCCTTTTTAGGACTTCAATGACTTCTGCAGGGGTTGCTTCTTCCAATATTATCACCTAGTCTATTTTTTGAGTTCTTCGACTTTCTCTACCACTTCTTTTATTAGTTCTTCCGATTCTCCAGGGTCTATTATACATGCTGATGCTGAGGGAACGTTTAAGCCCGCGGCTGTTCCTAGTTCGTCCTTTGTGGGCACGTATACGTAGGGTATTTCTTTTTCTTCTGCAAGGACTGGTAGATGTGCTACTATCTCTGGCGGGTCAACATCCTCAGCTATTAGAATGAGTCGTGCGACTCCTCTCTCAGCTGCTTTAGTGACCTCATTGGTCCCCTTAGCTATTTTACCCGTGTCTCTCGCTATCTCTAATGCTTCAGCGGCTTTGTCGGCTAATTCTTTCGGTACGTCGAATTTTACGTAGATTGGCTTTGCCATAAAATATTACCTCCTTTTTCATCTGGTTTGGATACCATCCATCGGCAATACTCTAAACTGGTGAGTACCCTTTTATATTATGGGAATATATAAAATTTTTCTAATAAAAAAACTAGGAGTAATCATAGTTATTTTAGTTTTATTGTTTATAAAACTTTCCCCGGCAAAAGAAAAAATAAAAGAAGAAAGAGCTTATATCCTTTTAACGGCTAATTCTATGTCCTCTGCTTTAACAGTTTTTCTACCAGCGTGTTTTGCGAATTTTATGGCCGCTGCTGCTATCTCTTCACCTTTTGCTTCTAGGGCCTTTGCTAGTGCTTCTCTTGCATCATCACTAACTCTCTCGGCACCGGCATTTTTTATGATTCTCCCAATAGGGGCTATTGGCAATTCCATAACCAACCACCTCATATTTACAAATATCATCTATTAAACTACTTCTATATAAATATATCGGCAATTTTGCAGATTCTCAGGGCCAACTATGAACTTTTCGCCCATGATATGATGATAGATATTATCATCCAAGATTTTATAAAAAACAATAGGCTATGGGAGAGTTCCATGAAAAGGGACAACCAAAAAAGACAAATTTACCCAAAACTGGCCTTTTCCCTTATAACCGCCAATAGGCTGTTTATATCAGCTTCAACTTCCATGGGCTCCTCACATGCCCTTATAGCGGTGTCAGGATCTTTTAGAAGGTGGCCAGTTGCTATGCAGACGATTTCCTCCCCCTTGTCAATCTTACCATCGTCCAACAACCTTATAAGGCCAGCTATGGAAGCTGCTGAAGCCGGCTCAACACCTACACCTTCTTTTCTCGCCAGGAGCTTCTGAGCCTCCAAAATCTCCTCGTCGCTCACAGACTCTGCAAGACCCTCAGACTCATAAATAGCTCTAAGAGCCTTAAGATAACTTACAGGAGCCCCTATACGTATAGCTGTCGCAACAGTTTCAGGATTCTCAACAGCTTCTATCTTCATCTCACCCCTCTTAAAAGCGTTAACAATCGGGGAAGCACCCTCAGCTTGTATACCAGTCATCATAGGCCTCTCATCAATAAAACCAGCTCGGTAGAATTCGTTTATACCCTTCCATATCGCCGAGATGTTACCTGCATTACCCACCGGCAATATAATGCGATCAGGGGATCTCCAACCCAACTCATCAACTATTTCAAAGCCGATGGACTTCTGGCCCTCTAAACGGAAAGGATTCACAGAATTGAGAAGGTAAACTTCACCCATCAAGGCAAGGCTTGTCACAGCCTCGAGAGCTTCATCAAAATTACCCTTAACAGATAAAACCCGGGCACCATGGAACATGGCTTGGGCAAGCTTGCCAAGAGCGACTTTACCCTGTGGCAGAAGCACTAAACAGTCAAGGTTGGCCCTCGCAGCATATGCGGCCAGGGAAGCTGAAGTGTTCCCTGTCGAGGCGCAGCCAACACTCTTAACCCCCAACTCGAGGGCTTTGGTTATACCAACGCTCATACCCCTATCTTTGAAGCTTCCTGTTGGATTAGCACCTTCAAATTTAACATATAATTTCACCCCAAGATCCTTTCCTATATTATCACATTTTATAAGGGGTGTCCCACCTTCTTGAAGTGTTACTATCTTTGATTCATCAACTGGCATGAATTCTTTATACTTCCACATTGTCTCTTTTCTACTCTCAAAAACATCCCTTGAAACCCTAGGTTCTATTATGACCTCGAGTATCGAGCCACACTCTCTACAAGTGTATATTATCTCATCCAACCCATACTCAGTTCCACATTTTATACATCTTATCATCTCTAAAACCTCATTAGAACCCTTTTATCATATAATAGAATGTTAATGTGAACTCCGCTTCGATTATGGCCGCTATGAGTATGAGTATGACAGCTATAAGGAATAGGAGTAGAGAATCCTTAAATTCTCTTATATTATTATCGGAGGATTTTTTCAATTTCTGGGTGAATGACCCTGGGCCTCTTATAAGATCCCCCATAAAGTGGATGATGAAACTTGATAACCTGAAACCCGCCACACCCGCGATTATAATACCTGGGATCTCGAACATGCCATGTGGGGCCACTAATAATATGAAATCAACCACAGGGACCTTCGTGGCGAAATATCCCATAAATAATCCGTTAAGTGCAAGGAATAAACCCGTGAAGATGCTTAGGGATAAACCGCCAAGATATAATAGGAGGATGGCCTGCAAATTATGGGAGAATATGGAGATTATGGTTATACCCTCTTCTATAACACTCTTTTTAAATTCTCTCATCAGAGGGGCTAACAAGATATCCAAGAATCCTGCCAATAAGTATCCTAGGGAAAATGATCCCAAGAATATTAGGATGGATATGATAAGATAATCCCTATTCCTTTTGTAAAGATCTATGATATTCATTGGTGCACCTTGTCAAGTATGGATTCTGCAATTTTCTCAGCCTTTTTTCTCTTCTTTGAAAATTCTTCAAAAAATCTTCGCATATAATCTGCAACATTACTTTTACATTCACCGCACATAAGTGTGCCGTTCCTACAATCCTCATATACTCTTTTAAGTTCATTGTCAGAGCCCGCCATATGATATAACAAGATCTCATATACGATACAATCCTCTGGAACGCCCCCTAGTCTCCTCTGCTCCTCTAGGGTCTCCCTGCCACCCGTCTTAGCATTTTTAACCTTCCATTCAATCTCATCTGGCGTGTCTGTTAGGAATATTGCAGTGGCTGGTTTGCTACTTGACATTTTACCCCCAGTAAGTCCTCTCATGAACCTGTGATATGTGGAAGAGGGAAGGATGAAAGCATATCTTTTTTGGAGACGTGATGCTATATCCCTTGTAAGGCGTATGTGAGGGTCCTGATCAGGTCCTACCGGTACAAGAGTCGGTTTCGGACCCCCATACTCTCCTAACTGTGGGTGTAGTATATCGGCTGCTTGTATAAGGGGGACATAAACATGTGCCATGTTGGTCGAACCAGTGAAACCATATATGGCCCTTAACTCGTTAAAGTTAACCTTTTTCGCGAATATATAAGCAAGATCCTCCACTAGGAGATTCTCTGATTGCAGATAAACATTTATATTGTCCTGTGTAAGATCTAAGCCCAAGGCTATATAACTACTTATATATTCTTTGATTGCGAGTTCTCGTGATTCCTTAAAGTCGATGTCGCGTGCGGAATAGGATTCCATATCAGCTATTGGGATGTAGATTTCCGCTCCCTGTTCATCATACCAGATGAGCTGGTCAACTATCATCTTATGTCCGATGTGCATCCTGCCACTGGGCATCATCCCTGTCACCACTGCAAAGTCTTTCCCATCATTTATGGCTGCGAGTATCCTCTCATAGTCTCTGTGGCCGAAGATTATACCCCTTCTCATGAGCCAATGGGGATCTTTTATCTCGCCTAGAATTTCTTTGAATGGTTTTATGCCGAAGTTTTCCATTATCTTATTGTATTCTAGTATTCTTGAACTCCAGGGGTCTATCATGCTTTTCACCTATGGTCTGATCCATTCTACCATGTAGTAGGTGATGTCTTCTTCATCATCAACTACTGCGAGGATTAATTTTTTTCTAACGCCATGGGCGACTCTCACATAACTTGAAAAGTCTAGGATTTTAAGTTTTGTGCCCTCATGTAGAACCCTTACAAGGTAACTTGAATGGTCCTTAGTTGGGGTTTTACCCCTCTCATAGACTCTGAATTCTGAACCATATTTGAAACCTGTTTTTACTATGTAACCCCTCTCTCTAAGATCCCTGTAGACTATGAACTTCTGGTATAAGCCGCGCCTGTCTAGGATGGATAAGAGTTCATTGAAGCTTATCCTCTTTTTACCATCCCATATTGAAAGTTTGCCTTTCCATTGTAAATAGGCCGCTTCTACCAGTGACAGTTTGAGTTGGTCGCCTTCTAGGTTCCCATAGTAGCTCTTCTGGTTTAGGCGTAGGGCCATATTATCCGCTTGTACTGTTACCGTATCACCTGCAAACTGACCGTCCAAGCCTTCTCACCCTTTAATAGTGTGCTTCTGCAAGGTCTCCTTCTGTTTTTCCAACTTTTCTCATTAACTCGGATATTATACCATCTAATATTAGGAGGCTTGTATCCTCATATAATGTGCCAAGTAGCGTTATGTTATCCTCTCTTTCCTCCTTTATCTCCCTTTGGTAGTCTCTCCATGGTCCTACGTCTATTATGATATCGGATAATTTTGAGAGTTCCGATCTTGGGTTTGCTGTTATTCCTATGATATTGACACCCTTCTTTTTTAATCTCCTGGCCTCTGTTATTATGCTGCTTGTGTCCCCTGAACTTGAAATAACTATGATAAGGTCGCCTTCTCTGGGTGTGATGGTTGTGGAGTCTCCGATCACATGGACATTTAGTTCTAATTGGGCGAGTCTCATTGCGAATTCTTCACCTACTAGTTTTGACCTGCCGCTGCCCAATACAAATATGGATTTTGATGCTGTGAGTAACTCTATGATCTTGTCTAGGTCTTTTTTGTTGATTTTTTCCGCGACTTTCAAGGCATGTTCCAGTATCTTCTTTACGGTTTCGAGGAGCATTTGGATTCTCCTCAAATTTTTGTTATCCTTATACCAGCATTCTTTATCTTGTTTTTCATGTTAAGGTTGATGAGTAGTGGTGTTATTTTCTCGATTATCCTAGCATTTTCTAGGGATCCGCAATCTATGCCCCTGACCCCTGGTATTTTCTCTGCAAGTTCTATCACGATCTTCTTGGCTTCTTCGTCGTCTGATGTTATGAGACAGTCACAGTCCACATCTTCCTTGAAGTTTAGCAGGCTATAGGCACTTATGTTGTTAAATGCCGATACTACGACCACGTTTTCTAGGAATTTCGCAGATCTTTCAGCGGCTGAACCATCCCATAGGTCAAGGTATTTTGCACCTGAGCCGCCAAGTGAACTTTCAAGGGGTACTGTAGCATCTATGAGAATCTTACCTTTGATGTGTTCCTTTATGGACTTTAGGGTTGCCATCTGGGCATGTAATGGTACCGTTAATACTATGATATCTGCTAGGCTGGCGGCATCTTCATTACTCATACCCTCCAATTTCAACCCGGGCGCGTCTGTCATCTCTTTTATCTTGTCCACTGTATCCTGGGCTCTCTTCGAATCCCTTGAGCCTATTACAACATCTTCACCCGCCATCGCGAGTCTTAGGGCCAATCCCATGCCCTGATCTCCGGTTCCTCCTATTATGGCAATTTTCCTATCCATCATATACCACCTAAAGTAGGTTTAATTTTTTAAGGAAAGTTAAACTTTCAATTAACTCTTTTTTACTCTTCACTTCAATTGTTAGGATACCATTATATCCTCTCAAGTTCTTGAATAATTCAGGGAAGTTTATGCTCCCTGTTCCAAGGGCATTATGGGAATCTTTTAAGCCGTCGTTGTCTGAGAGGTGTATATGGCCTACTAATTCTATTCTGATGTCCTTGGTTGTGTAACCCATGGTATGGGCATGGCCAATATCAAGGGTGGCCATGATCTCCAGTTCTTCTACCAGTTTTTGTAATTCTTTCAAGTTATTGTAGAGGTAGCCTTCCATCTTTGGCATGTTTTCGAGGCAGAGTGTCACGCCCAGATCATCCGCATACTTTTTAAGTTCTTTGAGTGACTGGAGATTATATCCTATGATTTTATCCTTGTATGCTCTTGCAAGGAATGGTACGCTGCCAGGATGTAATATTAGCTTATCCGAGTCCAAGTGCGCTGCCAAGTCCAGTGAAGATTTTATCTCCATTATCGATGATCTTCTTATCCTCTTATTTGGAGAGGCTATGTTAACATCAGAGATTGGAGCATGTACTATGAATTTGAGGGAGTATGAGCTGATTAGATCCTCCTGTATCCTATCTAATGGGTATTCGTTGATTATCTCACAATAGTTGATACCAAGTCCCTCTAGGTATTCTAGGGTAATATTAAGTGGTGCCGGGTGCAAGGCTAATGTTGAAACTCCAAAATCCAAAAAATACCCCCATATCATGTTTCAGACCTTAAACGGGCTTTTATCGGCACTCCCTCCCTCATTGCGTTTAATATCATCTCTGCCAATTCAATATCCTTTTTTATCTTTATTGTGCCTTTTTTCCCTACTGTGGCTGTGAACAAATATTCATCATCTATTAGTATATCATATGATACTCCTATGGAATCTTTACCGAACTCTAGGACCACATAATTCCCAGATATATCTACTGGAACCTTTATTAAGCTCTTTTCCTCTACTTTTTTGAGAGGTTCTATGTTGATGCTTATCCCTATATTATCTTCGATCTCTTCGATGGTTTTACCCTTCTTGCCTATGATCTGGGGTATATATTTCTCTTCAACCCATACCTTCGCCCTTTCATCAGATTCGAGCTCGACCTTGAATTTACCGGGGGGTAGCCGCTTGCTGAACTCCTTTTCAATTTCCCTCTCAACGATTAACTGAGCTGGAGTTTTTCTTTCAGCAATGGTAGAAACTTCCATTACTATGGTCTGTTCACCATAAGTATAAATCTCATATACCAGTTCTCCTGTTTCAAAATCCCTGATCTCTATAACAGGCCTTGCAAGGTCTGCTTCAACCATGCCACTTGGTACCTTAACCGTTAGGGAGATGTCATAGACCGCTTTTATTTTCCCATCTTCGATGAATATGGTCGTATCCACTATTGAGGGTATCATCCCCAGTTCTACTCGTCCTATTATCCTCTGAATGGCGTCTATGGGCCTGGTGGCGTGGACCACTCCAACCATGCCCACACCTGCAAGGCGCATATCAGCAAATATCCTAAAATCTCTTGTCTTCCGCAGCTCATCATATATTGTGTAGTCTGGTCTTACAAGGAGTAGTATGTCAGCGGTCTTTTGCATGTCCCTTTCTATTGGAGCATATTGTGTTATTTCATCACCTACTTGCAAATCTCTTGGAGATTCCATTGTTTTGACTATTGCATTCATTTCCTTGCTGAAGAATTCGGCGACTGCCTGGGCGAATGTGCTTTTACCAGCGCCAGGGGCCCCGGCGATTATTATGCCCTTGGCCGTGTCCCTTAAACGTTCCATTAATTCATCAGATAAACTATAATCTTCGAGTGAAACCCTTGCAACTGGTCTTACAGCCGTTATCTCCATGGCCTCTGAGAATGGAGGTCTTGCAATGGATATCCTATATTCACGGAATTGGACTACCGTGGCGCCTTCCATTTCTATTTCAATGAAACTTTTCAAGTCGCTCTTGGCCCTTTCAACTATTTCACGGGCCATCCTATGAATTTCTGAACGTTTAAGTGGCTTGGATCCTATCTTGACAAGTTCTATTTTTCCTGGTTTTCCTTTTTTTGCCATGGGGACAACGTTTTCTTTTAGATGTACCGACATTGTGTCCTTATCGAAGTATTTGCTTATCTCGAGTTTATCATATTCTAGGACTTCTGGTTGTATGTATATTACTTCTAGTCCTTGTGCCCTTGCAACTTCTGCTTGTACCCTGTCACTTGTAATTAGTATGGCATTATGTTCTCTGGCTGTGCTTCTTATCATGGCATCTATTTCACCACCCTTTGCAAGGGCTATCTCATCTAGTGTGGGTCTTCTACCAACGAAGCTTATGGAGATTATATTCCCCTTACTCAACTCTTGCAAATTTTTAAGCTCCTCTAAACCGTTAAATCCTGTTTCACGGCCCCTGTTCGCTTGATATTCTAGTTCTGAGACTACGGCCTCAGGTATTATAACTTCACTCCCCTTGAATTCATCTTCCTGTACTATATCTGTGATTCTACCATCCACAATAACGCTTGTATCTGGGACTATTCTCATATTTAATCATCCCCTATAGATTTCCTCAGGATTGAAAACCTTCCGCCCTATATTCTCCAGCTTTTTTGGGGGGATTAACCTCCTATAGAAGCAGGAATAATGACCAGTATGGCATGCGCCACCCTTTTGTTCCACTTTGAGTATAATGGCGTCCATGTCACAATCCACTAAAATTTCATCCACCCTTTGGATGTGTCCTGAACTTTCACCTTTTAACCAGATTTTTTTTCTTGATGTGCTCCAGTAATGGGCCATACTGGTCTCTATTGTCCGCTGTAGGGCTTCTTTGTTCATATATGCCACCATTAGGATCTCGTTAGTATTTTTGTCCTGGGCTATTGCTATTATAAGCTTCTCCCCGCCTATTTCATGTCTGAAATTTAGTATCTTTATTCCTCCTTGAGGTATTCTATTATCTTATCAATTTCTACAAGCTCTTGAGTGCCTGTTTTCATGTCTTTGACAGTGACTTTACCATCCTTGAGGTCCCTTTCACCTACGAGGACGACTTTTTCCACGTTGAGATGATCTGCATATGATAATATTTTCCTCAGTTTCCGACTTGAAAGGTCGACATCTGAAGGTATGCCCGCCTCTCGAAGCCCCTGGACTATCCTATAGGCTGATGGACGGGTTGAATCTGAAACTGGGGCCACGAAAACCTTTGCAAATTGGAAAATCTCATTTTCTTGTCTTTTGAGGGCTGCTACTAGTCTGTCGAATCCGAATGCGAATCCTGTTGATTGGATTTTTTCGCCACTGAACAATTCTATGAGGTTGTATGTGCCGCCTCCACAGATTTGTTTCTGGGCCCCTAATGACGGTACATAAATCTCGAATACTATACCAGTGTAGTAGTCTAATCCCCTTGCAATTCCCAAATCCAAGTTATATTTTTCAACCTTGAAATCATCTAGGAGCATTACGAGCCTTCTGAGGTCTTCAATAGATTCTAGGGCGGGTTCGCAACTCCCAACCATGCTTTCAAGGTTTTCAAGCACTTCCAGTCCGCCCTTCATGCCTATGATGGACAATAACAGGTTCTTCACGGTTTTGTCTGCTTTTATATTCTCCAAGTGGAGTTTAAGTCCTTCCAAGTCCCCTTTATCGATAAGGCCCATTATTCTATCCTGCGGCTCCCCTTTTATCCCAGCATCTTCTAATATTCCCCTAAGTATGCCAAGGTGTCCTATATGTAACTTGTATTCCTTGAGGCCAAGTTCTCGCAGGCAATGCACTGCTAATGCTATCACCTCTGCTTCCGCCTGCGGGGATTCCGCACCCATAAGTTCACATCCAAACTGCCAGAATTGTCTGAATCTACCAGCCTGCGGCCTCTCATACCTGAAACAACTCCCATAATAGTACAATTTTATAGGCTTAGGATGTTTTCTCATCTCATTCAAGTATAATCTGGCGACCGGTGCTGTAAGCTCTGGCCTCAAAGCCAATTCCCTGTTTGCTTTATCCTTGAAATGGTATATCTGTTTCACTATCTCTTCTCCAGATTTTAAAGTGAAGAGTTTTAAATCTTCGAAGATTGGAGTTTTTATCTCATGATAACCATAAGTTTCAAAGATTTTCTTCAAGGTTTCCTCCACTTCTTTTCTCTTTTTCATCTCCTTGAATAAAAAATCTCTTGTCCCACGTGGCCTTGTTATCTCCATGTATTCTCCCCCGTGGACTATTCATAATATTTAAGGTATTCCTCCAACATTTTGGGGAATGATATTGCGTCAAGGAATCTTAAACCTAATCTTTCAGCCCATACTTGGATGCCTTCATCTGCTGCGACAACACCTGCACCTAGTTCCTTAGCCAATAATAAAACGTCAAGATCTGGGGCGCTGTCAAGGGTCCCCCTGCGGAGGGCGCTCCTATATTTTTTCCTGAAGTCCTTTATAGCCCCGCCTATAACTTCCATTTCTATTCTGCTCTTTTTAACACCCTTCGAGGCCATTACCATGGCCTCCACTGCAGCCTCCCATATGGCGGCCTCTGAGATCCTCATACCCTTGTTCATCCTCTCCCTTATGTCCCGGACATACTCGAAGAAAACCTGGGATGGTATCTGAGTATCATAACGGTTTGGTGTCTTTTTCACTATCCATGTCTCCGCCTTCACAAGAATATCCTCTGGGCAACTATACCTGTTCATATAATCAGTGAACTCCTTATAAGTTACTGGGGGCATATGACAGCTTATATTTAATCTGATACGGGATCTCGCTATGAGGTCGAGCAGCTTATCAACTGACTTATGCAGATCACCAGAGCCTATCAGATCCCTTAACTGTTTATCAGTAAATGCAGTTGTATCAAGTACAAATCTTTGTTTTGCAAGCACCTTTATTCCCCTCTCATGATCGTGATAGAATATATTATCATCAACAACAAATAAATATACTTGGATCTATCCAAAGGAGTTAAGAAAAGAGGAGGCCCTTGATAAAATGATAACAGGAAAAACCAATGTTGTTGGGGTGATAGGGGATCCTGTGGAACACAGCCTATCACCCATCATGCATAATGCTGCATTCAATCACCTAAACCTGGACTATGTTTACGTAGCCTTCCACGTGAAAAAAGGAATGGCAAAAGAGGCGATAGAAGCCATGAAAACCTTTAATATAAAAGGCCTTAATGTCACAATCCCACATAAGGTAGATATACTAGACTACGTCGACAAAGTAGATGAAACAACAGAGCTTATAGGAGCAGTTAACACTTTAAAATTAGAAGACGGAAAAGTATGGGGTTTCAACACAGACGGCTTAGGCTGTGTAAGAGCCCTTGAAGAGGTGACAACACTCGATGACAAGAATATTATAATATTGGGTGCTGGTGGGGCTTCAAGGGCTATCGCATTTCAATTAGTCTCCTATAATATAGGGGGCTTGCACATCCTCAACAGGACACCTGAAAACGCCAAGAAGCTAGCAGAGGACATAAAAAACAAACTAGGAACCAGCGTATTCGCCGGCGGCCTAGAACACTTGAAAGAGAAGATTAAGGACTCGGATATCCTCATCAACACAACACCGGTTGGAATGTACCCAAATACCGATGCAAAGCCCCTCGCAACCGCGGAGATATTACATAAGAACCTGATCGTGAAAGATCTAGTCTATAATCCACCTCAGACAAGATTATTAAAAGAAGCCGAAAAGGCAGGGGCCAGGACAATATCAGGAATAAAAATGCTAGTATACCAAGGGGCAGAATCATTCAAGATATGGACAGGAAAAGAAGCCCCCACAGATATAATGGAAGAGGCAATACTAGAAATCATAAGGTGATCAAAATTGGAAGGACCATGGGTTGAAAAATACAGGCCAAGAACATTAGAAGATATAGTGGGACAAGAACACATCATATCAAGGCTTAAACGCTATGTTGAGCAGAAAAGCATGCCCAATCTCATGTTCACAGGACCTGCAGGAGTCGGTAAAACAACAGCAGCACTAGCATTGGCAAAGGAAATACTAGGAAAAAATTGGAAGCAAAACTTCCTAGAACTTAACGCTTCTGATGCAAGGGGAATAGACACTGTAAGGACCAACATCAAAAACTTCTGCCGTCTAAAACCAATAGGCGCACCATTCAGGATAATATTCCTCGACGAAGTAGACAATATGACAAGGGACGCCCAACACGCCCTCAGAAGAGAAATGGAAATGTACACAAAAACTGCAGCGTTCATACTCTCCTGCAATTACTCATCGAGGATAATAGAACCGCTACAATCAAGATGCGCCATATTCCGCTTCCTACCACTCAAAGGCCACCAGATAAAAGAAAGACTAAAATATATCGCAGAGGAAGAAAAACTAGACTATGAACCAACGGCTCTAGACATCATAGCATATCTATCAGAGGGTGACCTTAGAAAGGCCATAAACATATTACAAGCAGCAGCCTCACTACAAGAAAAGATAACTGAAGACACAATATACGAGGTAGTTTCGAGAGCCCGGCCGAAGGACGTCCGTAGGATGATAAAAACGGCCCTCAAAGGAGATTTCATGGACGCCAGGAACCTTTTAAGGGAGATAATGATACTACAAGGCGTAAGTGGGGAAGACATGGTAGACCAGATATACCAGGAAGTATCAAGACTAGCCATGGAAGGATCCATAGAAGTCGAAACCTACATAAAATTCGTTGACTCCATAGGAGAATACGACTTCAGGATAAGAGAAGGTGCAAATCCAAGAATACAATTAGAAGCATTACTCACAACATTCCTATCCAAGTGATCGGGGCAAGATGATGTCATGGACTGAAAAATACCGGCCAAAAACATTCAATGAAATGGTGGGGAACAAAAAGGCCATCAAAGAAATAAAAAAATGGATCCAAGCATGGAAAAATGGCAAACCACAACACCCACTCCTACTAATAGGACCCCCAGGCACTGGAAAAACAACACTAGCCCATATCATAGGATCTCACTTCTCAGATAAACTAGAACTTAACGCTAGTGACAAAAGATCCCATGACCTCCTCATGAACATTATAGGGGAAGCATCAACCACCAAATCGCTATTCAATGATAACCTCAAACTCATCATACTCGACGAAGTTGACGGCATCCACGGAAACGAAGACCGCGGAGGAGTGCGCGCAATAAACAAGATAATAAAAGAATCAAAACATCCCATAGTATTAACAGCCAACGACCCCTACAGTAAAAAACTTCAAACAATAAAACCAGCTTGTAAAATCATCACCATCAGAAAAGCACACCCAAACTCAATAGTAGCATTCCTCAAAAGGATATGCCAAAAAGAAAACATAGAAGCAGACCCCAAAATTTTGAGAGAACTCGCCAAAAGATCACATGGGGACCTAAGATCCGCCATAAACGACCTAGAGGCCATGGCAAAAGGAGAAAAGAAGATCGGAGCGGAGCTCCTAGAAGCTGGTGAAAAAGATGTTTTCCCGGGCCTATTCGACGCTATAAGAGCCATCCTAAAGAGCAAAAATATTAGACATATAAAAGAAGCCATGCAAATCGACGAAGACCCCCAACTATTACTTGAATTCACAGCAGAGAACATCCCAAGAGAATATGAAAAACCCCACGAGATAAGAAAAGCCTACAATCATCTCTCCCGCGCCGACATATTCTTCGGAAGAGCGACACAAACAAGAGACTACATATATTGGCGCTATGCATCAGAACATATAGGAGTGGGAGTGGCCCTATCAAAGGATGAAACCTATAAGAAATTTACAAGATACGCAGGACCCGGATCATTCCAATTCTTTGGGAGAACAAAGACCAAACGCCAAATAATAGATAATCTGGCGGAAAAGATCTCAAAAAAACTGCACATATCAAAAAAGGTTGCCATCACAACATTCCCCTACCTCAAGATAATCCTAGAAGATGAAAAAACTGCCCAGGAGATCAGAAAATATTTAGAATTAACCAATGAAGAATTCAAGATACTTAAAGGGAAGAGAAAACCATCCAAAATTAAGAAAATGGAAAGAGAGGATCCTCCAATCAAGGAAAAACAGACAACACTACTACAATTCAAATAACACCCTCTTTGATATAATCTAAGGATTTCAGCATGTTCTCTCTAAATTGTGGGAAAACTTCCTCAAAGAACCCAAGAAACTCCTCGACAACATTATCCCCTGTTACTCTTATCGGCCCGACTCCCAACCATCTTTCAATCCAAGCTACAGGCACCCTGGATAGAGGATACAATAACCTCCCCCTATAATCCTCCCTTGGAGGACCAACAATAAGCTTTCCATTAATCATCTTCTCTATAGCATCAGCTATTATATGATCCAGTGTTAATGGAGATGCGATAAAATCAAATTCCGGCCCGGAAACTAAACTGACACCATATTTTCTAGTGTAGGGCTCCAATACAGCATATAACGTGTATGAAAGCGGATCATCACCTTCCTTGACAAATATCCTCTGATGAGGTTCTAATTCGGCTGATAGTACGCGGGAAACCCTCGAACATATCATCTGGAAAATTTTAGACCTCACAACCTTTATATTAGGATAATGTTTCTTGAACAGTTCCTCCCGCCTCCTGGAAAACCTTGAAAACCTGAGATTATTTATAAGGACAGCATCCTTCATTACACTCACAAATCTTGTGTCAACACCAATATCTGACAAGAACCTAACAACTTCTCCCATACCAGAATCTCCACCTCTTTCTCTAAAATATTATTTAGTTCATATTACAAATAAGAACATAAGATCCTGATGAAGGTGAGTGAATTGTTCAATTTCTTGAAAAGGAAAAGTGACCGGGAAAACATCCTTGAAATAGAACCAGATGGTCCCGTAGATTGCATAGCAGATTTCACTTACAATTTCTATTGGCAACAAAAGGGTGAAGAACTCGAACCAGAAGACCAAATACCCGGAACAGGCCACACATACAAGGACATCGTAGAACACTTGAAAAATGGTGGTACCCTCAGAATATTAGGAGATGCTGGTCATAGGACATGCTCAAGTATGGGAGTCGATCTAAAGTTCTTCGGGGGAGCGGGAAAGGCAATAGACGTAGGTGATGTTATCATAGAGGGTGATGTTGACACCAGGATGGGTATAAGCATGCTAAAAGGGGGTATATACGTCAAAGGCAAGGTCAAAGAGCCCATCGGGAACCTTATAGAAGTGGAATCTGACAAGAAAGGCTATAAGAAATTCAGATCAATAACGGACATAGTCACCAACGGCCTCCAAGGAGAAAAACTAATAGGAGCGACCTTCACAGGTAACAGGCTTATAATAGATGATAGGCGTATAAGAGACACGATTGGGGCGCGCCTAGACGTGGAAGCCCAGATAATACATAAAGGCAATGTTGACCTTTCCACGGGTATACTAATGAAAAGGGGCATTGTAAGAGTAGATGGAAATGCTGGTAGGAACACAGGAGCCCTACTAAGTGGAGGCACAGTAATAATAGATGGAAATGCCGATGACTTCACAGCCATTGACATGAAATCCGGTACCATCATAATAAATGGGGATGGAGGCAAATTCCTAGGCGCGCAAAGAAAAGGGGGAACCATACTAGCAAAGAGCGGAAAACCAGTACCACCAACCTCCGAAAGTAAACTCACAGAAGAAGACAAACAGACATTAATAAGATTCGGCTTCAACCCCCACTCATTCAAAAAATTCTCATAATACCTTCCAAATCCTATAATTTTATCAGAGGCAAAAAGAGACATGACGCTAATATTCCTAAAATTCAGTTTTTTAGAGCATCTGAGCAATATCGTCATTGAATTTATCCAAGGAACCGGATATTTTGGCGTTTTTATATGTATGATCCTTGAGAGTGCATGCATTCCACTGCCTAGTGAGGTTATAATGCCATTCAGCGGATACGTCGCATGGAAGGGTGGTATGAGCATCCTCGGCGTTACAATCATAGGAGCTCTAGGAAACCTTATAGGTTCATTGATAGCATACATTATAGGATTTTATGGTGGCCGACCATTACTTGAAAAATATGGCAAATACATCCTTATCACAAAGAAGAAACTTGAAATGGCGGAAGAGTGGTTTGCAAAATATGGTCATGAAGCAGTTTTCATCTCCCGGGTTCTCCCTGGTATACGTACATTCATTTCATTACCTGCGGGGATAGCTGAAATGGACTTGAAAAAATTCACAATTTATACCCTCATAGGATCGATCCCATGGTGTTTCGCCTTAACATACATTGGATACACCCTTGGCCCTCACTGGCCAACCGTAAAGTCCATATTCCATATCCTAGATTATGGTGTTATCATAGGATTAGCCCTGCTCTTAATCTATATATGGAGGAAGAGGTAACCCCATTATCCTGGCTTTTTTTTGATTAGAAGTTTCTCATAATATTCATTGTAGCCTAGATGAAAGTGTGGTAATTCTCTTTTAAGTTCCTCCTCAAGTTCTAGTATCATCTGGTACTCCTCAGAGTCTACATAGGCTATCAATTTACTTTCCCATGCTCTTGGACATTTTAAACTGCAAGGTATGAAACCTGATGGTAGTATGAGTGCACAAGCCCCCTCTGGCGCGTCTAATTCTTCTAATTCTTTCAAATGATCTTTATCTATTGCGAATCTTGTCTCTTCTGAAAAACTTTTCACGCAACATTCTGGGTAACCTAGTAATCGGCCTATCTGGTAGTCGTCGCCCCGGTAAATTCCAAGTTCTGTGGATACTAGGGGATCCAAAGCGGGCCTTGCCGGGGGGTTATACTTATTCACGATTTCTATCTCCTTTTGTAGGCGGGCCATCAGTTGATTGAAATAAAATTCATCCATGCGGCAAATGCTCTTGAGACCATCTTGACATCCATCCTCTCTTAACTTGATTATTCTCTCATAGATTTCCTCAAGCAATTTGAGTATCCTCCCTTCTTATGGATCTTATAACCTTGTATTCTAGGATGAGATCCTCCCCAAGTGGGTAGTATTTTTCGAGTTTTAGTTTTATAGCATCCTTCATATAGGGTATTCCCTGGCCGCCTACTAGTGTTTTTGCCTTAACACCACCCACTATCATGGGTGCTATGCAAACCCTCACCTCATCTACGAGGCCTTCCTTGAGCATGGAGAAGTTCAAGGTTGAACCGCCTTCTAGCATTAACTTTTTTATGCCAATTTTTCCTAGTTCAGCCATTAGGGTTTTTAAGTTGACTTTATCATCACCTGCTGTGATTATCTTGGCCTTTTCTGATAATTTTTTGATTTTTTCTTCTGGGGCGCTTTTTGAAACTGCTATTATTGTTGGAGCCTCTTTGTTGAGTATTCTGGAATCTGGGGGCGTTCTTGCCTTACTGTCGACAACTATCCTTGTGGGGTTTTCTGACTTGTCCGCTTTTATCTTGTGTATTGTTAGACGGGGGTTGTCTATGAGTACTGTGTTTATCCCTACCATTATAGCGTCACATTCTCTGCGCAGTTTATGGACCCTTATCAAGTCTTCTTTTCCTGATATTTCTGAGCTTCCGGTGTGTGTTGCTATTTTACCATCGAGTGTCATGGCGGCATTTAATATGACATAAGGTTTCAACTTATTGTACACCCCCCACTTTATTATTGTTGGATGATATATTAGCCTTAGGGAGGTATAAGATTATGGAAAGGTATGAGAGGGGATTGAAGATATTGGATAGGATTCATAGGGATTCATATGAGAAACTTAAAAAAGAACTAGAGAGTATAGCCCCTGATTTCGCGCGTATAATTGCTGAGTTCCCTTATGGTGAAATATATTCCCGTGGCGTTCTTGATTTTAAAACTAGGGAGCTTATAACTATCGCCGCTTTAACAACCCTTGGTTGTGCCACTCCACAGCTTAAAAGTCATATCCATGGTGCTGTTAATGCGGGTTGCACGAAGGAGGAAATAATCGAAACTATAATACAAATGTCAGTATATGCTGGGTTTCCTGCTGCTATAAATGCTCTAATAGCAGCTAGGGAAGTCCTAGAATGATTCATATTTTGAATATCTTCTTTGCATTTTTTTCCGTTGTTCTGTCGACTTCCTGGATGCTTGTATTTTTTAGTTGGGCTATTTTCTTCACAGCTTCCTCTACAAATAATGGTTCATTCCGCTTACCCTTGAATGGGGACAAGTATGGGCTATCTGTCTCTGTTAGGATACTTTGAAGTGGCAAATCTTTGATTAGTCTCTGATGATGGTCTATGAAACATATCATAGTAGAGAATGAAAGGTAATACCCCTCTTCTATTATATTCTTTGCAGTGTTTAGGCTGCCACTATAACAATGGAATATCACATCTTCTAGTGGATGTTCTTTTAGGATTTTGAAGGCTTGTTTTTCACCGTCCCTTGCATGGATTATGAGTGGAAGCTCATATTCACTCGCAAGTTCTATGAATAATTTGAAGATCTTTTCTTGCCTTCTGCGACCTTCAAGGTCCTTTGTATGGTGGAAGTCTAATCCTGTTTCGCCAACCCCCACGGCTTTTTCTATGTTATCTTCTATCTCTTTTATGATGGTTTCTATGAGCTCGTCTCCCATCCTAGCCGCGTCTACGGGGTGTAAACCAAGTGTAGGGTATATGAAATGTTTATGTTCTTCTGATAATCTGATGGATCTTCTAACGCCCCCGAGACCGACTCCAGAATCTATGATAGCGGTTAATCCTCCCTTAGCCCTTTTTATAACCTCTTCCCTGTCCTTGTTAAACTCTTTGAAGTCTATGTGGCAGTGAATATCTATTATCCTATCAAACCCCCACTATCAGACGCCGAATCTCCTCTCACGCTTCTGATACGATCTCAGAGCCCTTAAAAAGTCCACTTTCCTAAATTCTGGCCAGAGACTGTCACAAAAGTATAATTCAGAATAAGATGATTGCCAGAGCAAGAATCCGCTCAATCTTTCCTCTCCACTAGTCCTTATGATAAGGTGGGGGTCCTCTAAACCCGCAGTATAAAGGTTATCATTTATAGTATCCTCATCGATGTCTTCTGGGTCGAGTTCACCCTCCTTAACCATCTGCGCTATCTTCCGGGTGGCCTCAACTATTTCTAGCCGCCCATCATAGCCTATTGCAATATTAAGGATCCTATCATCGTACTCTTCAGTGGCCTTTTCAGCTATTCTAATAGCTTCCTTCACGTTCTCGGGTAAGAGGTCAAGGTTGCCTACGGCTTTGATCCTCACACGATTTTCATGGATCTTCTCATTTTCAGCAACCCTTTTAAAGTTTTCCTCGAATAATCTCATAAGCCCTTCCACTTCCCTCCTGGGACGTTTGAAGTTTTCGGTGGAAAACGCATACACCGTAACGATTTCTATTCCAAGGTCTATACACCAATCTAGTACTTTTTCAAGGGTTTTAATACCTCTTTGGTGGCCTTGTATAGGATCCCTACTGCCTTGTAATCTTGAGTAGCGCCTATTGCCATCCATTATTATGGCTACGTGCCTCGGCATTTTCTCTTTTTTCAGATCTTTTAAAATGTACCATTCGTAGAGTTTATAGAGTGGCTTTAGGAGTTTCATACCCCATCCTCCTTCATATTGACAAGTTTATATGCGAATCTTAACGCTCTCTCATAGCCTTTGACAGTCTGGGCTCTAGAAGTGTCTATAAAAATAGGGTCTATCCCAAGGGTTATAGCCCCATGACTTCTAGCTGATCCAATCAACACGAGACTCCTAAATATTAGGTTACCTGTTATACCATCTGGGGCTAGAATCAGATTACGTCCATCATTTATAGCATCCTCTATCAGAATATAATAATGTTTTATATCATATTTATCTTTTATCATTGATGTTAACTTCTCGGCTTCTTTGATGGATTTATCGATTTCAAGTGCTCTCCCAATATCTTGGGGCCTGCCACCTGAAATAACTGCTATTGTAGCTTTCATTCCTATCTTTTCCATAAACCTGGAACAGTAGTCTATTATTTTTATCTTGTCATCTATTGTGAACCCCTCATCTATACCAACAGGAGCTAAAAGAAAACTGTGATCATCCAATTCTATAAAAGATGCCCTTTTAGGATCACCTATTTTCCGCAATTCTTTTATTATGGGCGCTGAATTTAAAGAACCCCTCACATACGCATCCCCAATGCCCTCATGGATCATCTTAATAAATTCATCCTCTGAATAGGATAAAAGAACTTCAAAATCCATATTATTCGCTGCTGTCTCAACATTTTTGTTTTCACCAACCCCTACTACTATAACCACCATATTGGAAGCCTCTCAAAAAAAATTTTATTCACGCCTCTAGTTATAATAGAATTTTTAATGGTATATACAAAAGGTTTATCTATAAACAATAATATAAAATAAATCCAAATACTCTCCCCCAAAATAATGATGTTTAATTTGTGGGGGGGTGTTAAGTGGGGGGGTTCCAGTTGCCAAAGGCTGGAAAGTCCGATTCTAAAGGCTATCTAGTCTGTGAAGAATGTGGAGGCTATTATAAGCTGAAGAAAGGTGAAAGCCCTTCTGATTTTGTCTCATGTGAATGTGGAGGCTCACTTCAACATTATGATTCCCTAGAAGAGGCCTACACGGAAAAACTTCAGAAAGTTGATGAAACTACCAACAGAACTTCCAAAGAGGGTGAAATTACACTTGAAAATTTGCTCGAGAAAGACTATGATAATGCTCAGAATTTTATCTCCACAGTCCAAGATAAAAGAGAGGAAATTAAGACCCATAGAACGTCCAGAGGTTCTAATTATATACTTATATCAATAGTCATCATAATCATCCTTTTAATCATTTTGATTTTCTAAATTTCCCAGACTATTAGAGGATCGCCGCTATTAAAATGGATATCAAAAAAATTTTCATGTTTTCAAAGCATATAATGACAGACAGTCCAGGATATATATTCTCCTCATGCAATTTTAGGCTTCGTATCCCCCCAATTTAACACCATAGCACAAGCTTTACTTACATAGGATTTATATAATGGGGAGGATAACATCACATCCATGAACCGGAAAATTATAATATTCATAGTAATAATCATCCTTGCAGGTACTATTCTCTCTTTTATTGTACATAAAGACTTTCAGAATGTCATGAAAGGAAAGAAGAAAGTGCTGCTCTTATGCGTTGACCCAAGCGAGCCAAGGCCGGGTATAGGAGCGGTTGACATGGCGTTCATCATAACATTAGATAATGGG
>LDZQ01000386.1_pt1 | contig 32259 bp, 36 predicted proteins | sample 615361 | NCBI WGS metagenome assembly LDZQ01 (sample SAMN03408297, study PRJNA278302) | terrestrial metagenome | isolation source: oil reservoir sample I2 | place: USA: Alaska, North Slope, Ivishak formation | collected 2013 | reverse complement strand
AGCGTTGCGATGGGTAAGGAAGTCAAATCAATCTTGCTTTGAGACGGCAAATTTTCTAACAGCCAGTTCGTCAAGGTAGAGTCTGTGTGCTCGATCCTGTTCGAACACATACATTCTGAACCTTCTTTCCCTGAGATTTTGCAGTATTTTTCTTTCTTTTCTCGCTTCGAGGTACTGATTCCTCAGGATGTCTTCCTGTCGTCTGAGCTGAGTCAGCTTCGCGATCAGAATGCTGAGTTCAGCGTGAATCGATTCTCTGTAGGTCAAAAGCTGCGACAATTCTAAGCCGCTTATTCCTCGTGACGACAAGGTTAAGGTTTTCAGCTCGAGGCCTTTCAACTGCTCCTCACATTTCTTCATACTGTCTTCAATGCGTCCCATCTCTGCTCTGAGTGCTTTCAACTGGATCTTAAGTTGTTCCTCCTGGGATATTTTCAGCGAGAGAAGTCTTGACAACCTGAATCTGAACATGCCCACACCCAGAAATATTATAAGTGATACAATGATTTTCAGAACAGCTGTGGAGGTGCGACGATGGATCTGGTGGACTTCAAGATGACTAAAGATGGGCTCGTGCTTGTGATAAAGGATTACGAGAGCATCCAAGTGATACTCGATCAAATCGTCTCGAAGCTCTCCCAGATGAAGGGATTCTTTGCCGCGGGTGACAAGATCATGCTCATGATGGAAAGGCACGAAATGCACTCACACGACATACCCAGAATCGTCTCGCTGTTGAGACAGCACGGGATAGATGTTGCGCAGATTCTGATAGGCGATTCTTTTCAGAACGATTTGAGTTCCTTGAGCAGGATGAAATTGCTCGAGGAGCGCGAAACGAAATCTGGAACCAAAGTTGTGAAGAAGCATGTCAGATCCGGTCAAGCCGTGGTTCATTCCGGGGACATCGTGGTTCTGGGCAACGTTCATGCCGGTGCAGAGCTGCTTGCAGGTGGTTCCATCGTCGTTTTCGGTAACGTCAAGGGTACGCTCCGGGCCGGTTTGAACGAGGGAGACAGCGCGATCATCGCGGCTCTGAGCATGCAACCGACGCTACTACAAATCTCTGGATACATCCTGAGGGAAGTTTCGAGTTACGAAGAACCGATCGTGGTGCACGTGAAAAATGGTAAGATCGTTGTGGAAAAAGCCAAGGATGTGAAGTTCTGAGACGAAGGAGTGATGTGCGTTGAACACGAAGGAGCTGCTCATGCAGCTGTCGAATTTGGACGGACCATCTGGTTTCGAAACAATCGTGCTCGATGCGATAGAACCGATGCTGGCGAAGGTGTGTGACAGAACTTGGCGCAACAGGGTTGGCACACTCGTGGGCGAGGTGAAAGGTTCGGGTAGAAAGAGAGTCGGAATCTTCGCGCATGTTGATGAGATCGGCCTTGTCGTGGCAAAGGTGGAAGAAGGAAACTTTCTCAGGCTCGAAACCGTCGGCGGTGTCGATCCAAAGGTTTTGCTCGCGCAGAGGCTCAAGGTGTACACGAGGAGAGGAACCGTCAGTGGCATCGTGGGAACGCTTCCTCCACACCTTCAAAAGGAAGAACACAGAGTACGTTTCCCGGACTACGACAGGATCTTTGTCGATGTCTCGTGCGACAGTGCTGCCAGCGACGTGCGTGTCGGTGACATCTGTGTCTTCGATGTCAAGGCGGCGGAGATAAGCGGTAAAATCTGCGGTAAAGCTTTGGACAACAGGGCCGGCTGTGCTTCGCTCTTGCTTGCAGCAGAGTCACTTCAAAAGTTGAGACATGAATCGGACGTGTATTTCATCTTTTCAAGTCAGGAAGAAATCGGTGGTCCGGGAGCTGGTTCAATCGCTTACGAGCTCGAGCTGGACGAAGCGATCGTCGTGGATGTGACCCACGCGAACGTGAAACAGAGCGCGTTTCCAACGATCAGGCTCGGCGAGGGACCCGTGCTATCAGTTGGACCGGCGATCGACTCGGAATTCTATAAGCGTGCGGTTGAAACTGCGCAGAGAAACGGAGTGAAAACACAGATTGAACCGATACCGGGCCGTTCCGGTACGGACACAGACCAGGTACAAATCACGCGCATCGGTGTTAAAACCTTGCTCGTGTCGATACCGCTCATGTACATGCACACGCCCATCGAGGTAGTCGATCCGAAGGATGTCGAGGAAACGGCAAGGCTCTTGGCATTGATCGTGGCCGAGTGAGGAGGTGTTCGTTTTGTATCTGAGAGACCTGTCTGTGATCAATGGGACTTCTGGTGACGAGAGCAGGGTGCGTAGTTTCATAAAACAGCAGATCCAGGATAAAGTTGATGAGGTCTGGGAAGACAGGCTCGGCAACCTCATCGCCTTGAAGAAAGGTACGAAAGCTAATCGAAAGATTCTCTTCGCTGCGCACATGGACGAAGTAGGGTTCATGGTGACGAACGTCGATGAAGACGGCACACTTTGTTTTGCTCCGGTTGGAGCTGTAGAAACTCAGGTGGTGATAGGCAAGCAGGTGAAGATCAACGATTCTATCCTCGGAGTGATCGGATTCAAACCGATACATCTTCAAGAGAAAGACCAGTTGCTCAGACCGCCGAAGTTCGAGGAACTGAGGATCTACATAGGAGCGAAAAACAAAGAAGAAGCTCTCAAGACTGTCAAAATAGGTGACTACGTGAACTTCGTCACTGAATACAGAGAAAACGGTCGCAGGGCGAGCGGGAAGGCATTCGACGATCGCGTGGGCTGTTCGGTGTTGATGGATGTCATAGACATGCAAAAGCGTTACGAAAACGATGTGTATTTCGCTTTCGTTGTTCAGGAAGAAGTCGGACTGCGTGGCAGCGCCGTCGTAGTGGAACAGGTGAAGCCAGACGTTGCCATCGTCATCGAAGGCACTATCGCTGGGGATGATCCGGGACTGGAGAAAGATCGCTGGTCGACGCACTTGGGTGAAGGTCCAGCCGTGACCTTCATGCACAGGGGTTACGTGGTCAACCAGAAGGTTTTCCAGGCTATCGTGTCGGTCGCTGAGAAACACGGAATACCTTACCAGTTCAGAAGAAGAACACAGGGTTCCACAGATGCTGGCAGACTCGCCAGAACAGGCCCCGGAACAGCGTCAGGTGTGATCTCGGTTCCAACCCGATACATCCACAGTCCCGTTTGCATGATTGACCTTGAAGATTACGCGAACACGGTTCGTTTGATACAGAAGATCCTCGAAGAGGGGGAGGTATTTGCAAAATGACAGAACTCGTCAAGAAACTGACAGAAGCGTACGGTCCAAGCGGCAGGGAATCTGAAGTGCACCAGCTGATCCTTGAGGAGCTGTCAGACCACATAGACGGTTACAAGTTCGATGCGGTTGGGAATCTGCTCGTGTGGAAATACGGAAGCAGCGGGAAGAAAGTTCTGTTCGACGCCCACACTGACGAGATTGGACTTGTGGTGACGAACATCACCGAGAAAGGCTTCCTGAGGGTTGACGCCGTTGGGGGGGTGTTGCCTCACACTTTCGTTGGACAGCGTGTAAGGTTCGGAAATGCGGTAGGAGTCGTGTACGTTGAGGGTGAAACGGAGGAAGAGAGGAAGAAGAATTGGACGAACCTGAGCCTGGACAATATGTTCGTTGACATAGGTGCCAGGAGTTACGAAGAAGCGAAAAGCAAGGTTCCTATTGGTTCTTTCGGTGTCTATGACAGCCACCTTTATGAGATGGGAGACTATCTGGTGAGCAGGGCGATGGATGACAGGATAGGCTGTGCGGTGATCGTTGAACTGTTCAAGAGGTTGAAGTCTTGTCCGAACACGGTCATAGGTTCTTTCTCCGTTCAGGAGGAAGTTGGCCTTGTCGGAGCTTCCGTTGCCGCTTACACTCTATCACCAGACGTGTGCATTGCAGTCGATGTAACGGATTCAGCTGACTATCCAAAAGCTTTCAAAAGGCATTCCATGGTGCTTGGAAAAGGACCGGCAATAAAGGTCAAGGACAGAGCTTCGATCAGCAACAGAATGGTCGTTGAAAAGCTCGTTGAACTCGCTGAGGCCGGTGGAATTCCTTACCAGATGGAAGTTCTCATCTTTGGAGGTACTAACGCTGCGGCTTTACAAAGAACCAGGGCTGGCATTGCCTCCGCAACGGTGTCCATACCAACGCGTTACGTGCACAGTCCCAGTGAAATGGTTTGCAAATCCGACGTGGAGAACACTGTACAGCTGCTGATCGAGTATGCTGTGAAAGGAGTGTGATAATGCCGCGCAGAGAGATCAAATTAACCGATACGCAGGCGCGCATACTGGCTCTGTTGATAGTGATCTTCAGCGTGGGATTTGTGGGATTCAGTCTTGCAACGTTTTTTTTGGTGAAAAGTCGTGAAAGCGTGAGAATCGAAATCGTGGAACTGCCTCCAGCGAAGATCGAGGTGCCACAACAAACTGAACAAGAATCTGAACAGCCAATCGCTCCGCAGCAACTGACCACGGTGTACCAGCAGGAGACTTACGACTACAGGAAGCTTCTGCTCGAAGCTACGGAAATGGTGGAAAAAGGCGTCACGGTTTCAACATACGTCTTGAAACCGAGCGAGGCTCTCGGAGTGATCAGAGGGGCAAACAAACCCTTCTTGATTACCCAGCTTTCGAGTGAGACATGTTTTGTCAGTGTCGTCGGAGGTCATAGATTGGAGGACAGACGTGAATACACAACGCTGTACGGTGTGTTCGTGCTTTCCAGCACGAACAAAGACTCAGCGTTAGAAAAGATGCTCGCCCTGAGGAGCGCGGGTTATCCGTCGTACATGATGAAATTCACCAGAGACGGCAGGGACTGGTTCACAATCGTGGTTGGCGCCTTCCCGACGTTCGAACTGGCAGAAGAATTCAACAGGAATCTGAACTGGAACGAGGTGATGAGAATATCCGGCGCCAGTAAAGTTGGGTACGCTGGGAGGATCAGCCCGTGAAGCTTTCGACGTCGGAGAAGAGGCTATTGCTGTTGCTGTTCGTTGGGGTGCTCTTACTGAGTGGGGCCATCGTGGAGTTGAAGGCAAGAAGCGGTGAACAAACCATTGTAGAGACTCGCAAAACAGTTGAACTTCCCATAGATGTGAACACTGCAAGCGAGGAGGATCTGATACACTTACCTGGCATAGGGGAAACAAAAGCAAGGTGGATCGTGGAATACAGAGAGAAAAACGGTCCTTTCAAAAGCCTTGCTGATCTTGAACGCGTACCGGGAATCGGGAAGAAGACGGTGGAGATGTTGGCACCGTACGTGAACCTTACAGTGGCCGACGTCGTCACGGCTCAGGGAAAGATCAACGTGAACACGGCGAGCCTGGAAGAATTGATGAGCCTGCCTGGCATAGGCGAAGTCAAGGCGAGCGAGATCATCAAAGTGAGGCAGCAAACGCGTTTTTCGAAACCTGAGGATCTCTTGATGGTGCCAGGTATAGGCCCCAAGACGCTGGAAAAGATCAAAGATTTCATAACCTTTTAGGAGGTGCTGTAAGAGTGAAACGTGTCGTGATCGTCGGAATAATTCTCGCACTTGTGCTTGTTTTCCTCTATGGTTCGAGCGCCGGTAATCCACGCATCGTTTTTGCGGACGTGAACCGGGTGGTGCAGGAGTATCCGAAGTGGATAGAGCTGAACCAGAAATATTCGCAGGATGCGCAATTTTATCAGCAAAAGCTGAACGAGCTTTTGGCCGAGCTTGACAAGCTGCAGAAGGCGGGTGCTCCACAGAGCGATATTGAGAAGAAACAGACAGAGATAGCCACAAGGAAACAGCAGTACGAGCAGCTGTTGCAGAGTGAGTATCAGCCGAAGATGCAGGCAGTGCTCGACGAGCTTGCCAAGAAGATAGAGGCCTTTGCAAAAGCGATGGGCTACGATTTCATAGTGAAGAAAGAAGCGCTGCTCTACGCGGACGACGGGTACGACGTGACAGAACAGTTGGTCAACTATCTCAAGAGCCAATGACAGAAATGGTTTGCCAAGGGTTGGTCAAAAAGTTTGGAAGAAAAACCGTTGTGAACAACGTCGATCTGCACGTGCGCCAGGGCGAAGTTGTGGGACTACTCGGACCAAACGGCGCAGGGAAAACAACTCTGTTCAACATGATCCTTGGTCTGGTGACACCCACAAAGGGTGAGGTGTATCTGGGAGATAAGAAGATCACCAATATGCCTGTGAGCCGCCGTGCAAGGCTTGGCGTTACGTACCTGCAGCAGGAAACATCGGTCTTTACAGGAATGAAGGTCTGGGAAAACATCGATTTCGTGCTCCGGTTCAGGGTGAAGGACAAGCCCGAGCGTCGAAAGCTGGTAGAAGAACTCCTGCACGAGTTTGGCATCTGGGAATTGAGGGACCAGTTCGCTTCAGATCTTTCCGGTGGTGAAAAGAGAAGGCTGGAGCTTGCAAGAATGATGGCTTTGAAACCTCTCTTTTTGCTCCTTGATGAACCTTTTGTTGGTATCGATCCAAAAACGGTCAAGGACATACAGCAGATGATTCGCTCGCTCAGTGCGAGAAACATAGGTATAATCGTTACTGATCATAGCGTGGACGCGCTTGTGCCCGTTGTGGACAGGCTGTACATTATACACAAAGGTAAGATCATCGCGCACGGTGAGCCACAAGTGGTTCTGAACGATCCTGTGGTCAAGGAGGTCTATCTGGGTACATGAACGTCGCAATCGTGGGTTATTCTGGACCGATCGATCGTTCACCGGTGCGAGACATAGCAGATCTCTGCTTGGAACTCGGTGAAGCACTGGCAAAGAGAGGCCACACGATCGTGTGTGGCGGACGGGACGGCGTGATGGAACTGGTCAGTCAGGGTGCAAAGCGAGCGAACGGTACCGTCATAGGAGTGCTTCCGCAGGGAGAAGAAGGCAACGTGTACCTGACGATCAGGATCAAAACCCCTTTTGACAACGTCACGAGATCCCTCGTCCTGATCCAGACGAGCGATGTGGTGATCTCGATCGGTGGGGAAATCGGAACAGCAATAGAGGTTCTGCTCGCGTACGCGAGGGGCAAACCTGTCATTCTTTTCGAAGGCACAGGTGGCTGGACGGACAGGTTCACGTCGGTTCTCATAGACGGCAAGTATCTTGACGGTCGAAAGATCGTTGAAGTTCATAAAGCGAAAGATCTGAGACAGATACTTGAGTTTCTGGAAAAGATGAGGAGGTAAGATCGTGAGCGAGGTGAGACTGAGATTCGCACCCAGCCCCACGGGATACCTGCACGTCGGAGGGGCCCGCACAGCGCTCTTCAACTGGCTGTACGCACGGAGGATGGATGGAAAATTCATACTCAGGATAGAGGACACCGACCTGCAGCGATCGACGAAAGAGTACGAGCAGGCCATCTTGGATGCGCTGAAATGGTGCGGGCTGGACTGGGATGAGGGTCCGGACGTGGGAGGTCCCTACGGCCCCTACAGACAAAGCGAAAGGACGAAGGCCGGAATTTACTCAGAGTACGCGAAAAAACTCGTCGAAATGGGTCGCGCATACTACACCGTCTACGACAAAATTGACAGGAAGAAAGAGTTGCTGAGAACTTTCGATTTTCCGAAGGACTATGTTGACCAGGGCCACGACGTGACGATCAACTTCAAAGTACAGGAGGGTAAAACGAGATTCTACGACCTGCTGAAAGGCGAACTGGAGTTCGACAATTCCACCATAGGAGACTTTGTCATGATCAAATCGGATGGCTTTCCAACCTATAACTATGCGGTCGTTATTGACGATCACCTCATGCGCATAACCCACGTCTTTCGTGGTGAAGACCACGTCTCTAACACACCGAAGCAGATCATGATTTATGAAGCTCTTGGCTGGGATATACCTCAGTTCATGCACATTCCTTTGATCCTTGGTTTCGACAGAACTCCCCTGAGCAAACGCCACGGCGCCACCAGTGTTGAGCACTTCAGGCGAATTGGCATACTGAGTAAGGGCTTGATGAACTACCTTGCTCTGTTAGGCTGGAGCGTGGGGGAAGAGGAGATATTCGATGTTAAGGAGAAAGTGAAACAGTTCAATCCGAGCACGATATCGAACAAAGGCGTCATCTTCGACCCATCGAAGCTGGAATGGGTGAATGGAAAGCACATGAGATTGATGAATGTTGAAGAGTTACTCGAGGAGTTCAACGACTGGATCAACTTCGCAGGTAAGAAAGTGCCGCAGGTGGAAAGACCCTACGCGCTGAGGGTCGTCCAGGTGTGTCGTGAGAAGGTCAACACCCTTGCACAGCTTTACGAATTCGCCTATCCCTTCTTTTTCGACGATTACAGCTTTGAGGAGCAATTCGTCTCAGAGTACCTGCTGAGTCCGTTTGCTGAAGAACTGTTGAAGAAAGCGATCGATATGTTCAACAATCTTGAGGACTGGAGTGTCATGGGCACCGAAAAGGTGTGCCGAGAGCTGGCAGGACTTGGCATCGCATCGAAGAACAAAGTGTTTCAGACACTTCGTGGTGCCGTGACGGGACGATTGGTCACACCTGGCCTTTTCGAGACCCTCTCGATTCTTGGAAAGCAGAAAACCACAGAACGGTTAACGAGGACGCTGGAATACCGCAGTACAAAGATTCGGGAAAGAACAGCTCAAACTTAGAGACGGCTTTGCGAACTTTCGAATGAAAGGGTACCTTTGTCTGATCAAATGTGAGCTTTGAATCAGGATCAACTTTTCGGCAATAGTATTATGACTGCCAGAAGTACGAGGTCCTCGTTCGAGTTGTTCTCCACAGAGTGCGTCTCGCCTGACATGGTGAGACAAATATCGTTTGCTTCTATCTCCACAGGTTTGCCGTTGTCGTAGAAGATACCTTTTCCAGAAAGAACGAAGAATATTTCGAACTCGTTCTCGTGCGTGTGTGGACCTATGGACGTGCCGGGTTTCAGCGTCAGTCTTGCGAACAACCTCGCTTCGTTGGCGAGCAGGTTTTTTTCGATCAGATGAACTATTTCCACTTGCCCCTTTCCGCCCCTCATGTTTTGGACGATTTCTCTTCTCATACTTTCGGGTTTGAAAACCATCGTGACACCTCCCATTCTTTTGTACCACAGATCGCTTTTTGAAGATCAAACACAACGGCTCACCTTTTTCAAGAAGAGCTTCGAAGATATCTCAACGCCGCTGATTCGAAAGGCCCTCATGATTTTCTCACTGTCTCTGAAAAGATGAAGCTGGACCGCATCCATGGGTTTGACATCGCTGAGTGACACTCCGAGCATCCTAACTGGAGCATCTTCAACGACTCGTGAGAAGATCGAATCCAAAAGTCCGGTGAATTTCAAAAAATCGTTTGACCAATCGCTCAAACTCTTCGAACAGGAAACTGTTCCGGATTTCACGCTCTTGACGATCAGAGAAACGGTCCTCGCACCGTAACCTTCCCTGATCATTCTCAGATAGGCTCTATAAAGAAGGTATATCGCCACCTGTTTCAGGGTGTAACTTTCCGACACATCGAGATCGAAGGTCTTCATGTGGGAGAAACTCTTCGGAGGTTTTCTCTTGAAGAATTCCTTTCTGTCGAAGTCTTCACTCAAGAGAGAGGAAACGAGATCTTTTATGCTATCTGGTGCGGAGGATGTTTTGGAGAATTCTATCAGATCTTTCACGGTTTCGACCTTCATGCGCTTCAGGTAATCTTCCGTCTTCTGCCCAACACCGGGAATGACGGAGATTGGTAGATGCTGTACAAAAGGAAGGATCTGTTCTTTGTCCACCACTTTAAAACCATTCGGTTTACACACCTCGGAAGCGATCTTACTCAAGATAGGATTTGGTGCGACTCCGATGGAACAGGTCAGACGATGCTTCTGGAAAATTTCCTGTTTCAATCTCTTCAGCCTCTCGATCGGATTGGCAATGTTGAGATCTATGTAAAATTCATCTATGCTACTTCTGATGTAGATGGGGAAAAACCTGCACACGAGTGACTCTATGCCTAGCGAGATCGTCTCATACTCCTCAAAGTCAGCCTTCACCAGGACCAAATTTGGACAAAGCTTTTTGGCCATCTGCGGTGCCATGCCAGTCTTTATACCGAACTTCTTCGCAACGTAGTTCACGGAGGATATCGCTGTCCTTTTCCCCCACCCTATCACCGCAACGGGTTTGCCACTCAGGAAAGGATTCCTCACACACTCCACGGAGGCAAAGAAAGCATCCATGTCCAGCAACGCCACCATTGAATACACCCCACACAATTATAGTATACTTATGATTAAGTGTCAACTTATGAATACCTATGAACTGGGGTGCAGACGAGTTCTCCCCAATCAACTTGAGTTTTGATGTGTCGGGCCGCTTGGTTCAATGGCAAAATTCATCGCAAATGGGATCGACTTCCAACGCGTTGTCAGTGATATAATCTTCTCAGACCTTGTGAATTTCTTAACAGGAGGTGAAGCAGTTGCAGGACGTCTGCACGACGGGAGAAAGACTCTTCAAGGAGCTCGACGAATACATCAAGTCCATCAACGCAACACCCGACAAACTCATCTCCGTCCTCCAAAAGGCTCAGGAGATCTTTGGTTATCTCTCACCACAAGTTCAGCAGTACATAGCCGATGCGCTCAACATTCCGGCGTCACAAGTCTACGGAGTCGTCACGTTCTACAACTTCTTCTCTACAACGCCAAAGGGCAAGGTACAGATAAAGGTATGCCTCGGAACGGCGTGCTACGTGAAGGGAGCCGACAGAGTTTTCGAACGTTTCCTGGAAGAACTCGGTGTAGAGCCGGAAAAACCGACGAAAGACGGTCAGTTCTCCGTGCACGCGGTTAGATGCCTGGGGGCGTGCAGCATGGCACCTGTCGTGCTGGTCGGCGAGAAGGATTTCTACGGCAGAATGAAACCAGACATGGTGCCGAGAATCATAGCCAAGTACAGGGAGGTGAAGTCATGAGCAAAGTTAAATCTATCGAGGATCTCATGAAAATCAAGGAGAAAGCGTTGAAGGAATTGCAGCTCAGAGACACGGGTAAGAGAGGCAAGATCACGGTTGCGATGGGTACGTGCGGTATCGCCGCTGGAGCGAAGGAAACGCTGAAAGCAGTCGTTGAAGCCCTGGCGGAGAACAACATCAACGACATTGCGGTGGTGCAATCTGGTTGCATGGGGCTGTGCGAAGTGGAACCCACGATCGAAGTTCGTCTCGAAGGGCAAGAACCTGTGGTATATGGGCATGTGACTCCGGAAAACGCAAAGCGAATCGTGAAACTTCACATACTTGGAAATCAGATCGTTTCCGATCTGTTAGTGAGAAAGGGAGAGATGTGATGTGCCACTCACCACGAGTACCATCCTGATATGTGCCGGAGGTGCGTGCATCTCGTCCGGAGAAACCAGTGTGAAGGAAGCGCTTCAAAGGGAGATAAAGAAATACGGTCTCGATGAGGTTGTGAGAATAGTCGAAACAGGTTGCATGGGCGCATGCAGCCTTGGGCCGATAATGGTCATATATCCTGAAGGCGTTTTCTACCAAAAGCTCACGCCTCAAGCTGCCGTCAAAATAGTTCAGGAACATCTGCTCAAGGGTAGAATCGTGCAGGAACATCTGTACAAGATGCCCACGGGCGAAGTCATACCTGAGGCAATGGACAAGCTCCCATTCTTTGCCAAACAAGTAAAAATCGCGACACGAAACGTTGGATACATAGATCCAGGAAACATAGAAGAGTACATAGCCAGGGACGGCTACTTCGCTCTGACCAAGGCGCTCAGGGAAATGACGCCGGATCAGGTGGTTGAAGAGATCAAACGCAGCGGTTTGAGAGGAAGAGGTGGAGCTGGTTTTCCAACGGGCCTTAAGTGGGAACTCACGAGAAAGGCCAAAGGTGACAGAAAATACGTCGTTTGCAACGCTGACGAGGGCGATCCCGGAGCCTTCATGGACAGATCGGTGCTCGAAGGCGATCCGCACACAGTGCTCGAAGCGATGGCGATAGCAGGTTACGCCATAGGCGCGCAACAGGGTTACATATACGTGCGTGCAGAGTATCCCCTCGCGATAGAGAGGCTCGAGACTGCGATAGCTCAGGCGAAAGAGTACGGTTTTCTTGGGCAAAACATTCTTGACAGCGATTTCAGTTTCGACATCGAAATCCGCATCGGTGCAGGTGCGTTCGTGTGTGGAGAAGAAACCGCACTGATCGCATCCATAGAGGGTAAACGGGGTCAACCAAGAGTGAAGCCACCGTATCCCGCCCAGAGTGGTGTGTGGGGTTGCCCCACGGTGATAAACAACGTTGAAACGTTTGCCTGCGTGCCACCCATCATCATAAAGGGCGCAGAGTGGTTCAGGAGCATCGGAACTCCGAACTCGCCAGGGACCAAGGTCTTTGCACTCGCCGGTAAAATCACGAACACGGGTCTTGTGGAAGTGCCCATGGGCATCACGCTGAGAGAGTTGCTGTACGAGATCGGAGGAGGCTCCTCCACAGGTAAGAAGATCAAAGCCGTGCAAACCGGCGGACCCAGCGGCGGGTGCATTCCGGCTGAGTACTTTGAGACGCCCGTGGACTACGAATCGCTGCAAAAACTTGGAGCCATCATGGGTTCCGGCGGCATGATTGTGATGGACGAAGATGACTGCATGGTGGATGTCGCCAAGTTCTTCCTGGAATTTACAGTCGACGAGTCGTGCGGCAAATGCACTCCCTGCAGGGAAGGAACGCGCCAGATGTTGAAAATCTTGGACAAGATAACCTCAGGTGAAGGCACGGAGGAAGATCTGGAAGAACTTGAAAGGCTTGGCAACATAATAAAGGATACTTCCCTGTGCGGATTGGGTCAGACCGCACCAAATCCTGTCTTGAGCACGCTTAGATACTACCGGCACGAGTACGAAGCACACGTGAAGGAAAAAAGATGTCCCGCGTTACGGTGCAAAGCACTCGTGAGGTACGTTATAGATTCTTCAAAATGTGTCGGGTGCACCGCGTGTGCACGCGTGTGTCCCGTGAACGCCATCAGTGGCGAACTCAGAAAAGTTCATTCCATCGACAACGACGTGTGTATCAGGTGTGGCAGCTGCATTGAGGTCTGCAGGTTCGGAGCCATAAGCAAAGTTTCACCGTGAGAGGGGGAATCGCTGGTGGTCGACCGTGAAGCCGTTGCGGAACTGGTGAGAAATATCAAGAAGCAGGCACTTGAAGAGAGAGACATGCTCATCAACGCTCTGCACCAGATTCAGAACCACTTTGGCAACTATATACCTGTTGAAGCGGCGAAAGTCGTCGCTGAAGAGCTGGAAGTACCCGAGTCGAAGGTTTACGAAGTTCTTACCTTCTACACGATGTTCTCCACCAAACCGAGGGGTAAGTACATCATAAGGGTCTGTGTGAATCTACCGTGTCATGTAACAGGAGGCAGGCAAATCGTCGAAACGCTGAAAAAGACACTTGGTATTGACTTCGACCAGACGACAAAGGACGGTCTATTCACGCTCGAGCGAACGAGCTGTTTGGGCCTCTGTGGCGTCGCCCCTGTCATCATGGTGAACGACGAATACTACGGTGATTTGACGCCGAAGAAAGTGAAGGAAATCATTGAAAATCTGAGAGCAAGGGGTGATGCGAGATGAAGCCCATACTCGTTCTCGTCTCTGTTGATTCCAACAGCGTCCTTCTGGGAGCAAAGCAATTTGTCAACTATCTCAGAGAAGCTCTGGAAAAGTACAACCTGAAAGACTCAGTCGATGTGCTCGAGACAGGTAGCATGGGTGTTTACACACAGGGTGTCGTGATGGCGGTCTTCCCGGATGACGTGTACTATTCCGTCCGCTCGGTGGCGGATGTGGAAAAGATCGTTTCAGAGCACCTCTTGAAAGGTCGACCCGTGCTGTCGCTCGAGATACCCAGAGAACGCCTCAAACTCGTTGTTGAGAAGGAGAAGGTCACCGAAGAAGTACGGATCGTGCTGAGGAACATCGGAGTAATAGATCCAAGAAGCATAGATCAGTACATCGCGAGGGATGGTTACTTCGCGCTGCACAAAGCGCTGTTCGAGATGAAACCCGAGCAGGTCATTGAGACAATCAAGGAATCTGGTTTGAGAGGAAGAGGTGGTGCTGGTTTTCCAACAGGTTTGAAGTGGCAGTTCACAGCGAAGGCTCAGGCTGATCAGAAGTACGTGGTGTGCAACGCAGACGAGGGTGAACCCGGCACCTTCAAAGACAGGTTGATCATGGAAGGAGACCCCCACTCAGTCATAGAAGCGATGATCATCTGCGGCTATGCCGTGGGGGCAACGAAAGGCTACATATACATCAGGGGCGAGTACTACGGTTCGGTTGAAAACATACAGAAAGCAATTAAAGATGCGTACGATTACGGCTTTTTGGGTGAGAACATCCTCGGGAGTGGTTTCTCTTTCGACCTCACGGTCAGACTCGGGGCCGGTGCGTACGTTTGTGGCGAGGAAACCGCGCTGCTGGAATCGATCGAGGGAAAGTCTGGCAGGCCCAGGCTCAAGCCACCGTATCCACCCACGAACGGTCTATTCGGCAAGCCCACAGTGATAAACAACGTCGAAACGTTCGCCAACGTTCCACAGATAATCCTCAACGGTGCGAACTGGTTCAAACAGTTTGGTACGCAGGGCTCACCCGGAACCAAAGTTTTCTCTCTGGTCGGCAACGTCGTCAGAAGAGGCATCGTCGAGGTACCCATGGGTGTAACCGTCAGGGAGCTGATCTACAAGTTTGGTGGAGGACTGGTGGGAGGCAAGCAGCTGTACATGGTCCAAACCGGTGGGACTGCCGGAACGTTCATAGGTGTCGACAAACTTGACGTGCCCCTTCATTACGAATCCTTCAGAGATCACGGCGTGTCGATCGGCTCGGGCGTGATACTCGCCATGGACGAGGACGTCTGTCCCGTGGACGTTGCCCTGAACACGATGGAGTTCTTTGAACACGAATCGTGTGGTAAGTGTACACCGTGTCGTGAGGGTACGAGGCTCGCGGTTGAGATTCTGCGCAGGATGAGCAGAGGCCAGGGGAAGAGAGAAGATCTCGACACTTTGAGGCAGATCGCGATCACCACGCAGGAAGCCTCGCTGTGCGGCCTCGGTCAGAGTATAAACGTTCCTTTACTCTCAATACTGGATAACTTCAGAGAAGAATTTCTCGCTCACATCGGTGCCACAGCCTGTCCGAGGGGCGTGTGCAGGTTCGAAAAACCAGTGACGAAAGTCAAGACGAGGGTATGATCGTGTGCTCGGCCTCCTGGCCGAGCACGCTTTCTATCGCGATCATGTCTCGAAAAGACCTGCTCAGATCGTAGAGGTATTTTCCTGCTTTCTTCTTTCTCGTGAGTACCCCCGCTTTGTGCAAAGCCCTGACTAGGTGAGAGGATTCCTTTCCCCTGACTTCATTGATCGCAGCGATCGTCAAAGGCCCGTTCAAAATTATCGCAGCCACAATCTCCAACTGGCTGGAAGTGAGTTTGACGGTGCGCAGGCTTGTGACGCTCATGACAAACTGTGCATACTGGGGTTTGGTGTAAAACCTGTACACGTCACCCAGTTTTCTGAGTTCGACTCCGTGTTCTTCTCTTAAGTAGTCTTTCTCGATCTCCTTAATGACCTGCAGGAGTTCTTCTTCTTTGACTTTCAACAGGTGTGAAAGTTTTTTCAGAGTCATCCCACGGCTCGCAAAGATCAGCGCCTCAACTACTGCCCTGAGGTTCAAATGCCTCGTACCCCCTCACCAGAAGAGTGCCGTCTCGACTCACCAGTTCAACTTTTCTGAAATGTATCAATTCCAGTATCGCAAGAAAACGAACGATCAGCTCGTACCTGCTGCTGGATTTCTTCAAGATCTCGTATACTTCGAGCTCGCCCCCGTTGGTCAGCTTAGCCAAGATCTCGTTCATCACCTGATCCACAGTTATGGGAAGTCTCTTCAGCTTCAGTGCAGAACTCCTTATGTTCATTTCTTCCAGAAGTGCTTTGAGGATCTTCGTCAACTTCTCCTGCTGCACATAAGGCACGGGTGTGACGCGCACCTTTCTTCGTGCCAGAAAATTGGTGAGATTTTTTTCAATGTGATCTGCGAGCCGTTTCACCTGCTCGTAGAGCTCGATGCGTCTGTAGATGTCTTCCTCCAACTTCTGCAGTTGCTGTCTCTCCCTATCCGAGAGCGACGGCAGCAGATATTTGGACTTGAGTTCCATCAACTGTGAAGCCATCACGAAAAAGTCGGAAGCTATCTGCAGATCGAGTTTCTTCATTCTTTCCACATATTCGATGAACTCGTCGGCGAGCTGTGATATGGGAATCTGTCGCACATTTATTTTGCGCTTCTTCGCGAGATGTAAAAGTAAATCCAACGGTCCTTCAAACTGAGGTAGTTTGAATACGAGCTCCAAGTCATCACCTCAAAAGAGCAGATTCATTCTGCTCCTGACCAATGCCATCGTTTCCTCAGCCGTACGCTTGGCCCTGCGGTTCCCCTCTGCGATGACTTCCATCGCGAAACGCGCATTTATCCTCGAATATCTCTGCCAGATTGGTTCGAGTTCTCTCAACATGTTCTTGAGCAACAGTTTCTTGCAATCGATGCATCCAATCTTTGCAGTTGTACAGCCTTCGAAAACCCACTGTGCTTCTTCTTCAGTGATGCCAAAGGCTTTGTGGTAATCCCACACGGGACACTTGTTTGGATCACCCGGATCGCTCCTGCGTTTTCGCGCGGGATCCGTCACCATCGGGAGTATACTCTTTTCCAGTTCCTGAGCACTACACTCGAGGGGTATTATGTTTCCATAGCTCTTGCTCATCTTTCGTCCATCGGTTCCGGGAAGCTTGGGAACAACTGACAGCACCGCCTGTGGTTCAGGAAAAGTTGGTCCGTAAAGGTGATTGAACCTCCGTGCGATTTCTCTCGTCAGCTCGACGTGATACACCTGATCTTCTCCAACGGGAACGCCCTCTGCGAGATAGATCAGTATGTCCGCCGCTTGAAGTACCGGGTAGAGGAGAAAACCCGCGTTGGACAGATCTTTCTCAGAGAGTTGCTGTTTCATTTCCTTGTACGTGGGTACCCTCTCCAGCCATGGAAGGGGCACTATCATCGAGAACAGCAGTGCCAGCTCAGCGTGTTCCTTGACGCCGGACTGAACGAACAGAACAGATTTTTCGGGATCCAGACCACAGGCAAGAAAGGCACGCATCACTTCCACTGTGTAGTTCTGAAGTTGCTCCGTGTCGTCGTAAGCGGTTGTCAACGCATGCCAGTCCGCGACAAAGAAGAAACACTCGTGACCTTCGTCCTGAAGTGACTTCCAGTTCCTGAGCGCACCAACGTAATTTCCGATGTGGGGTTTACCCGTGGGTCTCACACCGCTGAGAAGCCTCAAACCTTACCACCCCTTGATGCGATTCGCGCGACACGGTTCATCAGTATGGCTGTGGTCACGACGCCCACGCCTCCCGGCACGGGTGTGAGCGAGCACTTTTTCTCGACCTCTGGATCCACATCTCCAACAACTTTGTTGTCCACCACATTTATGCCCACATCTACAACTAAGGCGTTCTCTCTCACCATCTCAGGTTTCAAAAACCCTGCATGCCCCACCGCTACAACGACGATGTCAGCCTGAACCGTTTTCTCTTCCAGATCCTGCGTCTTTGTGTGGCATACCGTCACAGTTGCGCTCCTGTCGCGTCTGAGAAGCATGACACTCAGTGGTAAACCAACCGTGTTGCTTCGGCCGATTATCACGACGTTCTTTCCCATCAACTGTGTGGTCCGAGTGAGGATCTCAACGATGGCAGCAGCGGTGCAAGGTGCAAAGCTTTCCTCGCCGTACATGAGCCGGCCAAGGTTAACCGGGTTTCTCCCTTCAACGTCTTTGTCAGGATCGATGAGCGAAGCAATCTGAAGCTCATCAGCACCCTTCGGTAACGGATGTGCCACGAAAATTCCATGCACTGTCTCGTCTTTAGAGAGATCCAAAAGCTTTTCTGACAAGGCTTCGACGCTGTTCAACATGAAAATCTCATGATCGATGTTCAAGCTCCTGGCTTTCTTCTGCTGACTCCTCAAATAAGAGAGTGTACCCTCATCCGGATTCACCGCCAAACTGACCAGTTTCGGCTTCGTCATTTTCGTGAGCGTTATCGTTTTCTCGTCAATGGATTTAGCAATGTTTTTGCAATCGATGAACATGTCACATCACCTCAGAAAAGCCCGACAATGTTACCGTCATCATCGATGTCGATGTTCACCGCATTCGGCTTTTTCCCAAGTCCCGGCATCAACATGATGTCTCCCGCCACAGCCACCACGAATCCTGCTCCAGCAGACAAGAGAAAGTCTCTCACAGTGAAGGTGTAATCTTTCGGTGCACCAAGCTTGCTGGGATCGTCTGAGATCGAGTACTGCGTCTTTGCAACGATAATAGGCAAGTTACCGTAGCCATTTTTCTCAAGCCTGTCGAGGGAAGTTTCTGCTTCCTTGGTGAAAACAACCTCCTTGGCTCGGTAGATTTCTCGAGCAAGTATCTGAAGCTTTTCGCGCACGGGTTCCGATCCTTTCAAGAGGGGTTCGTACCTGGAGTCGTCCGCAACACGGACGACTTTCTCTGCCAACTCGACTGCACCCTCAGAACCCTTTGCGAAAGCTTCGTTCAACGCAACAGGAACGTCCATGTCTTCAACACACTTCTGCAAGAGTTGAAGCTCCTCATCAGAATCGGTTTCGAACCTGTTGATCGCAACGACAACAGGAACACGGTATTTTCTCATGTTTTCGACGTGAACCTTGAGATTCTCTACACCATTCTTCAGCGCCTCAAGGTTCGGTTTGGCCAATTCTTTCAGATTCATTCCACCATGGTACTTCAACGCCCTCACAGTCGCCACGATCACGACTGCCGAAGGCCTGACGCTCGCCACCGGTGCAACGAAGTCGAGGAATTTCTCAGCACCGAGATCCGACCCAAATCCTGTTTCCGTTACTACAAAATCACTAAGAGAAAGCGCCATCTTCGTGGCGATTATGGAATTCGTCCCGTGTGCAATGTTGGCGAAAGGCCCACCATGAACGAAAGCAGGCGTGTTCTCGCTCGTCTGAACCAGGTTGGGATCGATGGCGTCCTTCAGCAGGACTGCGACAGAACCCTGAACCTGGAGGTCTGAAACTCTGACCGGCCTGTTCGTTCTTGTCCAGGCAACGACCACATCGCCAACGCGCTTCTTCAAGTTGTGCAAGTCATTGGCCAAACAGAGTATGGCCATAATTTCCGACGCCGCGGTGATCACGAATCTATCCTGCCTGGGATAACCGTTCGCGTGCCCACCCAGAGCCACAACGATTTCCCTCAACGCCCGATCGTTCATATCCATCGTTCTGGGCCAGTTGATCTTCGTTACGTCTATGTCGAGCTCGTTGCCGAATCTCACGTGTGCGTCAATCATGGCAGAGATCAAATTGTGTGCGCTTGTCACAGCGTGTATGTCTCCGGTGAAGTGAAGGTTGATGTCCTCCATGGGTAAGACCTGAGACCTGCCGCCACCCGTTGCCCCGCCCTTTATGCCGAAAACCGGGCCCAGAGATGGTTCTCTCAGTGTCACAATTGAACTGTAACCGAGTCTGTTGAGTGCCATCGACAGGCCTATGCTCGTGGTCGTCTTACCTTCACCAGCTGGTGTCGGAGTTATCGCGGTGACGATGATCAGCTTACCTTTGGGCTTCAGCTCTGAAAGCAATCTGTGCGAGACTTTGGCTATGTAGTTGCCGTAAGGTTTGAGATGTTCCCTTGGGATAGAGAGCTTCTTTGCCACCTCTTCGATGGGAAACAACCGAGTCTGGTCAGAACCTGTCATCAATGGCTCCCCCTTTCACAGACGCCATTTTTCCTCAGGAACATATTGTTTGGCCAACCTGTCAAGTACGCCGTTGACGAACTTTCCGCTGTTGTCCGTTCCGTACCTCTTGGCGAGTTCTATCGCTTCGTCGAGCGTCACCTGCACAGGCACGTCTGGCTCGTAGAGCAGCTCGTAAGTCCCCAACCGCAAAACACACCTGTCGACAGAGGACAATCTCTCTAAAGTCCAGTTCTCCAGGCATGAAGATATCTTTTGATCTATGGAATCGATATGATTGTATATGCCTTTAACGTATCTCTCAACATCTTTGCGAATTGAGTCCGACTTTTCTTTACTGAGAACTTCCTGAAGAACCGTATCAACGACGTCTTTTCGAAACTCGTTTTGGAATATGACTTTGAAGACTAAATCCCTCATCCTGCTGCGACGCGCCATTCTGAGTTCACTCCTTCATCTCTTCCTCCCCTTGTTCTGTTGTACCAAGCTCCTCAACATCTTCGATCGTTACGTTTACGGAAGCCACTTGTTGATCCGTCATTCTTTCAATATCGAGTTTCACCTGCTCCATCAACTTCCGCCCTATCTCGATGAAGGATTTGCCAAAGGGCACAGCGATCTTCATTGAAACTATGATGTTGTCTTCTGGTGTTCGCTCGATATCGATGGACTTCTTGAGTTTCTTCTGTTTCTTCTCATCAGTGATTTCCAGTACCGAGCACACGCTCCTGAACACAATTTCTCTTATTGCGTTGTCGGATATGTCGATCGTGCCAAAACCTTTTTCCATACGATCACCTCCTCAAGCTCTCTCGATGTACTCGCCCGTCCTCGTGTCAACCTTGATCAGCTCACCCTTCTCAACGAAAAACGGTACGGTGATACGCAAACCGGTCTCGAGAACGGCCGGCTTCCCTCCGCCAGCGACGGTGTCACCTTTGAAGCTTGGGTCCGTCTCAGCGACTCTGAGCACCACAACGTTGGGGAGCTGTATCCCTATTGGGCTCTCTTCGAGCATCAGGATGTCCACCTCAAGGTTTTCTGTCAGATACCACTTCGCATCTCCGATCTCTTCTTCGCTGAATGCGACCTGTTCGTAATCGTCCAGAGCCATGAAGTAGTAGTGGTCTCCGTCGTTGTACAGATACTGAGCTTTCTTAAATGATAGTTCGGCTTCAGGCACCCTGTCGCCACTGCTGAACGTGACATCTCTCACGAGGCCTGTTTTGACGTTCTTCAACTTTGTTCTGACGAGGCCCCGGCCCATTGCCATGTGGTGTTTGTTCACATCGATCACCCTGTAGGGTTCTCCTTCGTACATGATCACCATACCTTTTCTCAAGTCAGCAACCTCTATCAAAGCTTCCACCTCCGTTCAAAGCATCTGAAGCTTCCTCTCCAGATGGGTGAGTCTTTCCAGGCGGTCTTCATGTATCACGACATCCTCTTCTATTCTAACACCGAATTTACCTTCGATGTAGATTCCCGGCTCGATCGTCACGACTGCTCCGACTGGGAGTATTGACTCGTTGCTCTGGTTCACCCTTGGTGCCTCGTGAACCTCCAGTCCCAGACCATGACCAAGGCCGTGGCCAAAGTATTCACCGAAACCACCGCTGGATATGTGCGTGCGCGCCACGGAGTCCAACTCCTTACCAGTCATTCGGCCAGAACCTTTCTCGAGTGCCAGAGATTGAGCCTCAAATACCGTGTTGTATATTTTCATGAATTCTTCGTCTGGCTTGCCGAAATAAAAGGTCCTGGTTATGTCCGCACAGTAACCTCTGAACTTTGCGCCAAAGTCGAAGAGCACCGGTTCGTTCATCCTCAGTCTTCGTTCCGAAGCTCTTCCGTGCGGCAGCGCCGTTCTCGGTCCTGTTATGACGATCGTCTCGAACGCTATACCATCAGCTCCGAGAAGTTTCATTTGGTACTCGAGTTCGGCCGCGATGTCCTTCTCTGCCACCCCTTCTTTGACGAGCGGCAGAACTTTCACGAGTGCTTCTTCACTGATCTGGATCGCCTTCTTGATGAACTCTATCTCCTGAGGCTCTTTGATCATGCGCATCTGTTCAACGATGTGATCGATGGGCTTGTAAACAGCCTGGTACTTTTCAGAGAGCTTCAGGTACATATCATGACTTATCCGAGAAAATTCCAGTCCGATGACCTTGGGCTTGATGTTCTGAAGTACACCAACGACGGTGTCATAAATGTTCGATCCGCGATGTTCAACCAGTGTGAAGTTGCTCTGTTGTTTGGCCTGTTCAAAATACCTCGAGTCCGTGACTATGAACTGAGAATCTGTAGTGATGATGAGAAAACTGAGTGAGCCAGTGAACCCCGATAGGTACATCGTGGTTGGTCGAGAGGAGTACTCTACGTTGCATATGAGCGCGGCATCGATGTTTTCCTTCTCCAACGCTTCGACAAACTTCCTGACTCTTTCCATGCTTCGATCACCTCCGTCGTTTCGATTGTACAATATCTCACGAGGTGGGCGAATCGATGAACGAGCCTAGCAGAACTGTCGAGAAGATAGTGAAACTGTTCCCACGAGAAAGGTTTTCATACGATCCTTTCAAGATTCTCATCTGCACCATACTCAGTCAGCGAACCAGGGATGAAAACACAGAAAGCGCATGCGAAAAACTTTTTGCCCGGTACAAAGACGCCTTCGATCTCGCCAAAGCGGCACCAAGTGATCTTTACGAACTCATCAGGGAAAGCGGAATGTACAGGCAGAAGGCACAGAGAATCGTTGAGGTGGCGAAAATTCTTGTTGAAAAGTACAGCGGGAAGGTCCCAGACAAACTGGAAGAGCTTCTTAAACTACCTGGTGTGGGTAGAAAAACAGCGAACATAGTGTTGTACCAGGGCTTTGGCCAGCCGGCGATCGCTGTGGACACACATGTGCACAGGATCTCGAACAGACTCGGCCTTGTGAGAACAAAGAAACCAGAGGAGACCGAAGAACAGCTTAGAAAATTGATCCCAAAGCATCTGTGGGGACCGATGAATGGCTCGATGGTGGAGTTTGGAAGAAAAATTTGCCTGCCGGTGAGACCAAGATGTGAAAACTGTCCTCTGAACGGCGAATGCAAATACTTTTTGCAGAAAGGACGTTGAAAATTAAAGCATGACGCCAGTATAATTAGGGTAAACTTGGTTTAGGGGGTGGATTGTGTGAGAAGGTTCTTGGTTGCTTTTCTGCTCGTGGTGGTACTCACGGTGGCATTCAGTCAGAAGCAGACCATGGTCGTCTACGCCTACGGTTCTGAGATGATCACACTCGATCCCAGCACAGAATTTTCGAACTCCATCATTGTGCTGAACAACGTTTACGAAACCCTGACACGCTATGTGGATGGGAAACTCGAACCGCTTCTCGCTACAGAATGGTCGGCGAACGAAGACGGCACAGTGTGGACCTTCAAGTTAAGAAAGAACGTCAAGTTTCATGACGGTACTGAGCTCACGTCCGAAGCTGTGAAGTTTTCCATCGAGAGAACGATCAGGCTCGCGGGTGGACCTGCTTACATTTGGGACAGTGTCAAGGAAATCGAAACACCAGATCCCTACACCGTCGTCTTCAAACTCAAGTACCCTGCGAACATTCCGCTCATTGCGTCGGCCGGCTATGGGGCTTTCATATTCAGTCCGAAAGTGGCTCAGATCGGAGATGACGAGGCAATCGCGAACTGGTTCAATGCTGGCAACGATGCAGGTACAGGTCCGTACACCATCACCAAGTACGATCCCAAGACACAGGTAGTCCTGAGAAAGTTCGACGGTTACTGGCAGGGTTGGACTGAAGGGAAATTCGATATCGCCGTCATCCAGATCGTGCCAGATCCTTCTTTGAGGATGCAGATGGTCACCTCCGGCAAGATTCACGTCACAAGGGAATTAATTTACGACGATCTGAAAAAGCTGGAGAACAACCCAGACGTTCACATCGCTCAGAAACCCAGCTTTCAGGTGCTGTATCTGTTTTTCAACACGAAAAAGTTCCCTCTCAGCAATCCGGACTTCAGAGCCGCTGTGGCTTACGCAATACCCTACAAGGAGATCATCGATCACGTTCTGCTCGGTTACGGGCTGCAACCTTCAGGGATCATACCCAGGGGCATGTTCGGTTATGCGGATCATTTACCGCCCCTCTCTCAGGATCTGGAGAAAGCCAGACAGCTTCTGGCCAAGTCAAACGTTGATCCTAAGAACGTGAAACTGGTGCTGACGTATCTGCAATCCAATGAGAGCGAGAAAAAGGCATCGGAGCTCATCTGGTCAAGTTTGAAGAAACTCGGTATAGAGGTTGAACTGAGACCCATGAACTGGGAACAACAGTGGGCCTGGGCGAGGAGCGATCCATCGAAGGCCCAAGACATGTTCATCATGTACTGGTGGCCAACCGTGATGACACCGTACGACTTCCTCTTCAGCATGTTCCACACGGAAGAGGAAGTGCTGTTCAATCTTTCCTACTACTACAATGAAGAGGTGGACAAACTGATGGACGAGGCTGTACAAGTCGAAGGTACGAATCCGAAGCGTGCCGAGCAACTCTACAAGATGGTCGAAACGATTCTGCGCAGAGATCTGCCTGCAGTCCCACTGTACCAGATCAGCGATATTTATGTGGTTCACAAATCAGTCAAAGGATTCACGCCGAATCCCGCCTATCCAAATGTCGTCTTCTTCTACGAACTTGAGAGTGGATCTTGAGGGCGATCGCGCGTGAATTTTCTGAGGTACACCGTTTCGAGACTGTTTTGGTCTATCTTTGTCATCCTCGGAGTTGTGTTCGTAGTTTTCCTGGTTTCAAATGTTATACCTTCTGATCCAGCCGCGCTGTGGGTGGGTCCCAAGGCTACCCACAGCGCTATTCAAGCTGCGAGAGAAAAGCTGAAGCTGGACAGACCGATACTCGTGAGGTTTGGTCACTTCTTGAAGGACCTGCTTCGATTCGATCTGGGTACTTCGATACGAACGCACAGGCCTGTGATCGAAGACATAAGGAAAGCTTTGACGGCCACGTTCGAACTTTTGCTGGTCGCAGAATGTATCGCAATAGGATTGGGGATCCCACTCGGGGTTCTCGCCGCGGTAAAGAGAAACAGATGGTTTGACAACCTAAGCAGGATCTTTGCAGTCGCTGGTGTATCACTGCCAAGCTTCTGGTACGGTATGATCCTGCAACTTCTGTTCTTCAAATGGCTCGGTGTACTACCTCTGTCCGACAGGATCGACACGTTTGTTTCTCTCATCTACCCGTTCGAGGAAAAGACAGGTTTCTACCTTATCGATACCCTGCTCGCACGAAACTACGTTGCCTTTTTCGATGTGATAAAACATTTGATACTTCCAGCCATAACACTCGCCGCATATCCCGTAGGTTTGATCACCCGGCAAGTGCGTTCCATGATGGTCGAGGTGCTGCAGGAAAACTACATCAGAACGGCCTTTGCGTACGCTATTCCCGAGCGGAAAATATACTTCGGCTACGCCCTCAAAAACGCCATAGCGCCTGCGATGGTGACGGTTGCTCTTTCTTTTGCTTACACACTCGTGGGGGCGTTCCTCGTTGAATTGATCTTCAACTGGCCGGGACTGGGTAGATACGCTGCAAACGCGATATTGAGCATGGACTATCCAGCTGTCGTGGGGGTAACGATAGTGGCATCGGTATGTTATGTGTTCATCAATTTCGTGGTTGACCTGATTCAGGCGAAGATAGATCCAAGGATAAGGTTTTGAGGGGGAATCCTTCTGACTGGGAAACTTGTTAGATTGGCTATGAAGAACCGCCTCGCCAGATTGAGTCTCACGATCGTCTCGACCTTCGTCTTGCTCGCGTTGATCGCCCCGTGGATAGTACCGTACAGGGATCAGGCCCTGGGTGAGCCAAACGTGGCGGAACGCTTGTTACCCCCGAGTTTGAAACACCCCTTTGGCACCGACCACATGGGTCGCGATATCCTCAGCCGCATGATTTACGGTGCGAGGACTTCGCTCTTTACAGCGGTCTCAGTCGTTTTCCTCTCTGCTCTGATAGGTGTTCCGATCGGTATCGCAGCGGGTTACGCCGGAGGATTCTTGGACAACGTTCTGATGCGTTTCACAGATGTCTTTCTGTCTTTCCCTCCGCTCTTGCTCGCACTCTTGATCGCATCGACCCTTGGTAAGGGGTTGTTCAACGCCATTCTGGCTCTCGTGATAACCTGGTGGCCGTGGTACGCACGATTGGTACGATCCCAAGCCTTGTCCATAAAATCACTTGCGTACGTTGAGGCGGCGAGAGCGGCAGGTGTTTCACACTTCGTCATCATGTTCAAGCACATTCTTCCAGGTTGCGTTGCGCCACTCGCCGTGCAATGTACGATGGATATGGGCAGCGCCATCTTGGAGGCCGCAGCTTTGTCTTTTCTTGGCTTGGGAGTTCAGCCTCCTGCTCCCGACTGGGGTTTGATGATCAGTGAAGGAAAGGCTTACTTTTTGAATTACTGGTGGGTACCAACGTTCCCGGGTGTGTTCATGCTGCTTTTGGTCATGGCTTTCAATTTACTCGGTGACGTCTTCAGAGAACTCGTAGATCCAAGGTTGAGGAGGAGAATGCTGATTTGAGTGAGCTTGTGAAATTCGAGAACTACTCTTTGACTTTCAAGACCCTTTACGGTGAAGTCAAGGCATTGAGGAACCTGTCTTTCACGATCAACAGTGGGGAAATAGTGGCACTCGTTGGAGAAACAGGTTGTGGAAAGACAGTGACTGCGCTTTCGATCATAGGCCTTCTTCCAGAGAACGCCTCGCAGAGTGGCAAGATCTTTTTCAAAGGGATGGAGGTGAACCACGAGAATATCAAGAAAATACGTGGCAAAGAAGCTGCAATCGTTTTCCAGGACCCTACTTCCTCGCTGAACCCGCTTTACACCGTTGAACGACAGCTTGTGGACGTACTGACGAGCAGATGGGACATCTCTGTAAGCAAAGCGAGAGAAAAAGTAGATGGACTTCTCAGACAGGTGCAACTGTTCGACGTTGAGAGAATCCGACGAGCTTACCCGCACGAGCTTTCCGGTGGTATGAGACAGCGCGTCATGATCGCCATGGCCCTTGCTTGCGAGCCAAGTTTGCTCATCGCCGATGAACCGACGACAGCCCTGGATGTGACCGTACAGAGGCAGATACTCTATTTAATCTGGGAGTTGCAAAAAACAAGGAAGTTCTCGGTGCTCTTCATCACACACGATCTGGGCATCGTCGCACAACTCGCCGACAGGGTCGTGGTCATGTACGCAGGAAACATCGTCGAGATGGCACCAAAGAAAGAGTTATTTTCAAACCCGATGCATCCCTACACGTCCGGACTTCTGAACTGCGCGCTGGATGCGCGCAAGAAAAGATTGCCGGAGCCAATTCCTGGTTCTCTACCGTCTCTCACAGAGCTTCCGGACGGTTGTGCCTTCAGGGAAAGATGCGGACGGGTCCGAAATGAGTGTGGCATCCTGGCACCTGAGCTGACGGAAGTATGGCCAAACCATTTTGTCGCTTGCCATCTTTGGGGGGAACATTGTGGTTGAGGTCAGGAACTTGAAAAAGCATTTTGCGGTTAGAGGTAGAGGACTGTGGGGAAAGAAATATGTAGTCAAAGCGGTCGATGATGTGAGCTTCTTCGTCAAGGAGGGTGAGAGCGTCGCGATCGTTGGGGAGTCAGGCAGTGGGAAGAGTACACTGATTCGTTGCATCAACGGCTTGGTCAAGCCCACGAGCGGGGAAGTGTTTCTCGATGGTGAACCCGTGGTTGGACTTAAGGGACGAGAATATAAAGAAAAAGTTGCGAGGAAAGTCCAGATGGTTTTTCAGGACCCCACAACGTCTTTGAATCCAAGACTCAGAGTCTTCGATATCATAGTGGAACCTGTCCTCGCACAGCGACGGATTCTCAAGGCTCACCTCGTTGACATCGTGAACGACCTGCTGCGAAAGGTGGGACTCGATCCTAAGCTTTCAGACAGATATCCTGGCGAGCTCAGCGGTGGCCAATGCCAGAGGGTAGCGATAGCGAGGGCACTCTCCGTGAGACCAAAGATCCTTCTTTTGGACGAACCCACCTCTTCGTTGGATGTGTCAGTTCAGGCACAGGTTTTGAAACTGCTCAACGAGTTACGCCAAACCTTCCATTTGACTTACATCTTCGTCAGCCACGATCTGGGAGTGGTGAGAAATGTCGCGGAAACGGTCTTCGTGATGTATTTGGGAAAGATCGTTGAAGTCGGTCCCACAGAAAAGGTCATAGATCGACCGCTACATCCTTACACAAAACTTCTCATCGAATCCATCTTCTATCCAGATCCAGACGCTGAAATGAGAAAGCCAGCGATCATGAGCGAAGCGGGAATGACAGTGAACGGTGGTTGCAGGTTCAAAACCAGGTGCCCATTTTCGACGAAAGAGTGTGAATCTTACGACATGGAAGCGTTTGAAGTATCTAAAGACAGATCCGTATCGTGCATCAAATGGGAGGAGGTAGCAGAATGGTCGAGCTGAATTTGAAGGATATCGAGCAGATCCTTTTTGGCTGTGCAGTTCTCGGAACAGGCGGAGGAGGAGATTTGCAGAGGGGCTTGGAAACGGTCAGAAGAACTGTGAAGGGAAAGGTTGTACTCATGGATGTTGATGAATTTGGTGACGAAGAACTGGCAGCCTGCCCGTACTTCGTTGGATCTGTTTCACCAACAACGAGAACGAAGAATCTTGAAAGAAGGATCGAATCACCTGTGTACGAATCTTTCAAACTCCTCGAGCGCTACTTGGGAAAGAAATTCGGTGCAGTCTTTCCGACCGAACTTGGCGGTGGGAACACGGCTGTTGCGTTCGAAGTTGCAGCGCAGACTGGCGCGGTCGTTCTGGACGGGGATCCTGTTGGTAGAGCTGTTCCGGAAGTTCAACACACAAGTTTCTACCTGCTGAACATCCCCATGACCCCATTCACAGTCTGCAACCATTTCGGTGACAAAATGATAATCGAAGAAGTCAGCAGCGACGAGCAAGCCGAGCAGATCACGCGTGCCGTGGCGGTCGTGAGTGAAGGGAAGGTTGGTGTTACGTCGCACCCACTGAAAGGCTCCGTGCTGAAAAAGAGTCTTGTGAAGGGTACGGTAAGTCTTGCCTGGAAGGTCGGGAAAGCCCGGGAAGAAGCACTGCTCAAAGGGAAAAATCCGGTACAGGCTATCGCGAACGCCCTGAGCGCAAAGATTCTTTTCGAAGGAACAGCTGAGTCCGATGCCATGTGGGAAGACAGGGATGGTTTTACGTACGGTGAGATGCACTTCACGGGAGTCGGACTGTTCAGAGGTAGGAAATTCAAAATCTGGTTCAAGAACGAAAACCTCATAGCCTGGATCGATGAACAGGTGTGCCTGACCTGCCCAGACCTGATCATCGTTCTCAGGGCCAAGGATGGAACACCCGTGCTGAACCCTCATCTGAGAGAAGGTGAACACGTCGTGGTCCTCGGTGTCGCCACGAACGAACTCTGGAGAAGTTCTGGGGCGATTGAAGTATTTGGACCGAGACACTTTGGATTCGATTTCGACGAGGTACTTTTGAATGGGAGGAGCGAAAAATGAGGTTCGATCTCTCCCGAGCCGCGATGAAGTTGGTCTGCGACATCTTCAAGATCAAACCGAATGAAGAAGTTGCGATCACCTACGACACGCTTTCGCATTTTCCAGTTGTGGAAGCTGTCGCCAGCGAGGTTGTTCGCGTTAGTGCAAAGCCACTCCTACTGTCCGTTCCAGCCCCGAGAGGAGTCGGCAAGGCTGCGGATCCCGATCTTCCTCTGAAATCCCTGAGCGCCGCGCTCCAGAGTGCCGACGTGTGGATCGAGTTCAACAAGCAGTGGCTGCTGTATTCTTCAGCATTTGAGGCTGCTGTAAAGAACAGAAACCTCAGGTACATGTGCCTGGTTGGCATGGACGAGGGTATGTTTCTTCGCACACTGGATATAGATCTCGAGAAGCTGGCGGGGTTCATGAAAGCACTGGCTGAAATCTTGGGGACCGCCAAGCAAGTCAGGATAACTAACCCTTCTGGCACGGACGTGAAGTTCAGAAATCATCCGCAGCGGCCAGTAGTTTGTGATTACGGTGACGCCAGCAAACCTGGGATTCACATGCTGCCCGGCCAGATGAGCTGGACTCCTATCGAAGAATCGATCAACGGCAAGATCGTGTTCGATGGCTCCATCGTTCCTCCAGTAGGGGTGTTGAAAGAACCTGTCACACTCATTGTTGAGGAAGGAAGAATAGTTGAGATAGTCGGCGGAAATCAGGCGCGACAGTTTGAATCGTGGCTGAAATCTTTCAAACATGAAGGTATGTTCAAACTCGCACACATCTCACTCGGTCTCAACCCGGGGGCCAGACTCAGCGGAAACGTCCTGGAAGACGAACGCGTCTGGGGCTGCAGCGAATGGGGTATAGGTTACATCAGTGAAGACCTCATTCCGGACAAAGTCTACACAGACCAGGCACCATCTCACTGCGACGGTGTGTGTTTGAACTCGACGATCGTGGTGGACGAAAGAGCGATTTTCGTCGATGGTAATCTGGTAGACGAGGAGCTGCGCAAGCTGTTGGAAGACTGATCGCATATGTTATGTGCAAGTAGTATCTGTGCCAAAGATGCAGTAAAATCTTTTTCAGAAGGGGGGTTCAGCGATGAAAAAGTTCCTAACTGTACTTCTGCTCATCGCCACGGTGATATTGTTCGCAGCGAAGCTTACGATCCTGCACATCAACGACACACACGGTCATGCGTGGGCCTGGAGCGAGAGCAACAATCCCAACATCGGTGGATTCGCTGCGATCGCAACGATCGTCGAAGAGGTGAGGAGAGAGGTTGAATCTGCTAAAGGTCACGTGCTCTTCTTGCACGCAGGTGACATGAACACGGGTGTTCCGGAGTCGGACATGCTCGATGCCGCACCAGATATCGTTGCCTTCAACATGATGAGGCTTGATGCGATGGCCCTGGGCAATCACGAATTCGACAAACCCAAAGAGGTGCTGGCCAAACAGATGAAGCTCGCCAAGTTTCCCATGCTCAGTGCTAACTTCCACGATCCGGAAGGGATCGTTAAACCGCAGCCCTACATCATCAAGGACTTCGGTGATCTCAAGGTAGCGATCATCGGACTCACGACGGAGGAAACTGCAATCTTGGAACCGCTTCATCTGAAGGGCGCCAGTTTTGCGAACTGCGTTGAGACGATGAAAAGGCTTGTTGACGAGCTCAGAAACAAGGTGGACATCGTCGTGGTCCTGGCGCATCTGGGATGGGAACCGGAAGGCGAAGGAAAAACCACAAGCAAGCAACTCGCTCAACTTGTTGATGGCATACACGTCATCGTAGACGGTCACAGCCACACAAAGTTCGAAGAGGCGCAGGTGGTGAACGACGTCATTGTGGTTCAAGCCTGGGAATGGGGTAAGTACATTGGTAGACTGGATCTGGAGATAGAGAACGGAAAAATCCTCTCTTACAGCTGGAAGCCGATCCCGGTTAACTTGAAGGTCCACAAGGGTAAGGATGCTCAGGGGAAGGATATCTACGAGTTTGTTGACAAACCTTATGAGGAACATTTCTACGTCAAGACCGTGCTGGATTATTTCAAACAACTCGGTGATGAGCAACTGAGCACGGTCATAGGTAAGACGCACATTCTGCTCGACGGTGAGAGGGCGAACGTGCGTTCTAAGAGCACGAATCTGGCGAACATGATTTGTGATGCGATGATGTGGAAAGTCAACGCCGATGTCGCGCTCATGAACGGTGGGGGCATAAGGGCTTCCATAAAACCCGGCGAGATTACCGTGAGAGATGTCCTCACAGTCTTACCCTTTGGAAACACGCTGTACGTGCTGAAGATGACAGGCGAGCAGTTGATGAAAGTTCTTGAATACGCTGCGACCGTCAAGGAAGGTCAAGGGGCGTTCTTGCAGGTAGGTGGACTGACCTGGAGGAGCGCTGGAGGCAAGGTTGTCGAGGCAAAGGTGAAGGGTGAACCGATAGATCCTAACAAAGTGTATGTCGTCGTGACGAACAACTACCTTGCAGGTGGTGGCGATGGTTACACGATGCTCAAAGGCATTTCTGGTTACGACACGGGCTTCAGACTCGACAGCGTCTTGGTTGAATTCATTCAGACCGTGCTGAAAGGAGAAATAAAGGACTACGACGCGTCACTCAGGTACGTGAGGGAATAAACAAAAGGGGCCTTTCGGGCCCCTTTCCTTTCCCGGTGACCTCTTCCCACTACTGAAGTAGTGGGCTTTCCCCTTCAACATTAACATCCCTATCGCAGTTCCAACCACATTCGCACTTAATAACTCTATCTGCAAGGAATCG
>LDZQ01001453.1_pt1 | contig 32308 bp, 29 predicted proteins | sample 615361 | NCBI WGS metagenome assembly LDZQ01 (sample SAMN03408297, study PRJNA278302) | terrestrial metagenome | isolation source: oil reservoir sample I2 | place: USA: Alaska, North Slope, Ivishak formation | collected 2013 | reverse complement strand
GACTCTGCTTCCATAACATGGTCGGTTGGCTTTAGAAAAACAAATTCAGTAATCATAATCTCTCCAGCTTTTTTATCTGCCACTTTGTTGATACATTTACGCAAATAATCATCAATCTCTGGTTCTTGAATGGATTTTAAAAGATTGGAATCCATGTATTTTGGCAGCACTACTTTTAACAGGTCATAACCAGTAATGATTCCCTTTAATCTTAAATCATCTTCCACCACATAGATTTGCCGTGGTGCCAATTTACCCATTTTACACAATAGAGTTTTAAAACCGCATTCTGGAGTCGCCAAGACTAAACGCCTCCTCATCAATCTGGATACTAACATAAATCCTCCCTGATAAGTTTTAGTATTCTAAATTATATTTTTTTAATTTTCTCCACAAAGACACCCTATCTATTCCTATCAGTTTAGCTGCTTTGGTTTTATTGAAATTGCATTGTTCCAAAACATAATAAATATACTTTTTTTCCACTTCTTCCAGCGATGGAATATCAGAGGAATCTTTGTTGTAAATAATTATGTCCATTCCCTTTAAATAACCGGGTAAATCATCAGGAGCTAAAATTTCATTTTGACTTAAAGCTACCATTCTTTCTATTACATTTTCCAGTTCTCTAATGTTGCCAGGCCAGGTGTAAGTTTTAAGGAACTTTATGGTTTCTGGGTCAAAGCCTTTTATGTTTTTTTGTTGTTCTTGAGTTTTTTTCACCAAAAAATAATTCGCCAGGATGGGTATATCCTCTTTGCGCTCTCTTAAGGGTGGAAGAGTTATGGAAATTACATTTAGCCTGAAAAAAAGATCTTGTCTGAAGTTGCCTTCTTCTATTTCTTCTTGAAGGTTTCTGTGGGTAGCAGCTATAAAGCGTACATCTATTTTAACAGGTTTAGTAGCTCCAACCCTTAAGAGTTCTTTTTCCTGAATAACCCGAAGTAATTTTACCTGTTGAGATAGAGGCATGTCCCCAATTTCATCCAAAAATAAAGTTCCTTTATTGGCTTCTTCAATTAACCCTTTTTTAAAACTATAGGCTCCAGTAAAAGCTCCCTTTTCATGTCCAAAAAGTTCATTGGCAATTAACTCTTCAGTAAAAGCTCCACAATTAAAGGCAATAAAAGGATAATTTTTTCTTGGGCTTAATTCGTGGATAGCTCTGGCTATAAGTTCTTTACCTGTACCACTTTCGCCAGTAATAAGAATATTGGTATTGGTTGGAGCAACTTGTTCTATAGTTTTTAGAACACTTTTAATTTGTGGGCTTTCTCCCTTTATTTTACTCAAGATATTTTCTTTAGAAAGTTCATTTTTTAATTTTATATTTTCTAAAATTAAATTCCTTTTAGTTATAGCTTCTTTGACTATACTTCTAATTTTATCTATGTTGTAAGGCTTTTCTACATAATTATAAGCACCAATTTTCATTGCTTTTACAGCAGTATCTACAGTAGCATAACCAGTTAAAAGAATTACTTCTGTGTTAGGATATAATTCTTTAACCTTTCTTAAAATTGATATTCCATCTATTTCTGGCATTTTTAAGTCTGTTATAACTATATCAGGTTCTGATTTCTCTAGAAACTGCAAAGCTTTTTTAGGATTATCTATAGCTATAACCTTATAGCTATCTTTATTTAAAATATGCTCTAAATTTTTTAAAGCAATTTTTTCGTCATCTATAATGAGTATAGTATTTGTCATAATCTTAAACAATTATAGCTTTAGGGATAGTAATGGTAAATTTAGTTCCTTTATTTAGTTCACTTTCTACTTCTATTTTACCCCCGTGTTGTTCTATAATCCCTTGTGAAACAGCTAGACCCAGGCCTGAACCTGCTCCTACATCTTTTGTAGTAAAAAAAGGATCAAATATTTTTGAAAGGTTTTCTTTGGGGATTCCTGGGCCAGTATCCTCTATATAAAAGCGTAAATCCTGATCATTGTTTACAGTTTCTGCTCCTATAATGATTTTTCCAGGGTTGTTATCTATGGCCTGAATGGCATTTAAAATGAGATTTAAAAGGACCTGTTGAATTCTCCTGGAGTCAAGTTTGACTATCAGGTTTTCCGGCACTTTTATTTCAATTTGTAAATGAGTTGGAATTTCTCCCTGGATCAACTTTAGAGTTTTTTGAATAAGAGTCTTAAAATTAACCTCCTTAGGATTAAAGGAAGATTCTCTGGAGAATTCTAAGAGACTTTTGACAATGTCTTTGGCTCTGTCTACCTGTCTTAGGGCCTCTTCTAAAAGCTCTTGGTGCAGCTTAATGTCTCCTCCCTCTAATTCTTCCAGGATAATTTGTAGAGAAGTAGAGATGTTGTTTAGCGGGTTATTTATTTCATGAGCTACTCCAGAGGTTAAAGTACCTAGAGCAGCCATTTTTTCCTTTTGTAAAAGTTGTCTGTTTCGCAGGCGCATTTCTTTAAGGAGGTTGTTTATGTTTTCTGCCAGATTTTCAAATTCGTCTCCAGTTTTTATCTTGGGAATAGATTCGTAATCTCCAGATACGATTTTTTGAATGGCTTTTTCTATATTTTTTAAGGGCTTATTTACATTCTTTACTAAAAATAGAAAGGTTATAATAGCCAATAAAACAAAAGAGGATATACTTATTAATAAGAATATTCTTGAGCTTTGTATTATTTTTTTTATTTCACTTCTTTTCTCGTTTATTGCTTTTTCTAGTTCTATAGTGGCAAGTCTTCCTTTTTCTTGTATACTTGTCATGTTTATATTTTCTAGAGAAAGAGAAGAATTATATTTTGTTATAAAATTTTTTATTTCTTTTTCATAATTTTCAATTAAAACTAATTCTTTTTTTAAGAAATCACTATTTTCTTCTTTAAGAAGTTCATTAATCTGAATTTTTCCTTTGTTTAAAAATTCAATTGCAATTTTTAAATTACTTATATCTTTAGTTATAAAAAAATTTTTCTCATATCTTCTTGACTCTAATATATTATTTAGAAGAGATTCTTTTTTTTCTAATATATGAATAGTTGTATTTAATCTATTATAGTTTAAAAATCCTAAAATTGATACTAGTATAACTATACTAAATAAAATAAAAAAAGTTATAACAATTTTTTGTCTCAAGCTTAGTTTATACTTCATAGCTTTTTCTAAAGGAATTCAGATCATACAAGACCTGAATTCCTTTTTACTATTTTTTGAGATATTATTGAATACCGTAGAAAAAGTAAAGCATACCTAGCTCTACCACCAAGAAAAGGATGGTCATAATTGTCCCTGCTTTGGCATAATCTACAGTTCTATATCCTCCAGGTCTCATAACCAGCGCATTTACTTGGTGTGTGGGTAAAACAAAGGTATTGGAAGCAGATAAGCCTACCACCAGGGCAGCCATTCTGGGATCACCTCCTGCCATGACTGCCATGTTCATACACAACGGCACCAGGAGTACCGTAGCACCTACATTGGAGATAACTAGAGTGAAAAAGGAAGTCATTAATCCTATTACTGTTAGAAGAATAATGGGAGTGGGTTGACCTATTAAGCTTAATACCTTGTGGGCAATAAAAGAGGCAGTGCCTGTTTTTTCAAAAGCAATACCCAGAGGAATTAAACCTGCTAACAAAAATACTGTCATCCAGTCCACAGAACGATAAGCTTCATCTACAGTAAGCACTCCGGTGATAATCATGCCCAAAGCGCCAGACATTAAGGCTACGGAAAGTTTTACTTTGAAGAAAATAATTTGAGCCAGGGCTAAAGCCAGCCAAAAGGCAGCCCACTTGGCTTTATGGGGTTTTAAAATTTCACCTTCTAAAGGACTGGCAAAGGCAATGGGCCTAGGTTGAGGTCTTCCTTTTAAAATATGAAACTTTTCCCAGGGACCAAATAAAAGTAAAGTATTTCCCAATCCAAGTTTCATTTGAGTTAAGCCAGAATAATATATTCTATTGTTTTTGATTAGAGCAATGGGAGTAACTCCATACATTTCTTTAAACTTAGTTTCATACAAAGTTTTACCAATCAATTCTGATCTTGGAGTGATAATGGCTTCGGCAAGTCCTGCGTTGGTTTTGGCAAGTTCTTCGGAAAATACTTCTAATCCATTTTTTAAAATAAAATTTAATTCCTTGGCCATAATTTCTACATTTTTCTTTTTACCAACTACAGCAATCGTATCGTTTGGTTCTAAGATATCTTCACTTTTGGGAACTAAAATTTTTTCTTTCTTTTTCTCTTTAGCAATAGCTACAATGGTAACCAGATATTTTTCTTTTAGCTGGAGTTGAAGTAAACTCTGGGGAGAAAAATTGGCTGGAACTTGTAATTCAAAAATACTTTCCAGTCCTGTATAAGCCTCTAACAATAAATCTGAAATACCTTTTTCCGATGTACCTTTACCTGCAGGTAAAACATATTTGCCAAAAAAAGCAAAATAAATAATTGCCGAGGCTAAGAGGGCTATACCTATAGGAGTTTGAGTAAAAAGCCCAAAGGGGGTTAATTTTTCTCCATTTAAGACCATTAAATCATTTAAAAGAATAGTGGGGCTTGCACCTACTAAAGTGATTGTGCCACCAATAATGGCACAAAATCCCATGGGCATAAGGATTCTGGAGATGGGAACGCCTGTGCGTTTGGCTATTCTTTCGGCTGCAGGCAAAAACAGGGCAGCCGCACCAATGTTTTGCATCATACTGGAAATAATACCCACTGTTCCAGCAATAAAGGTAATAATTCTTTTTTCACTTTTTCCTGCCAGTTTAATTATTGGTTTGGCTACTTTGTTCATTATGCCAGTTTTATCCAGTCCAGCTCCAATGATAATGACAGCAATAATGGAAACAACAGCATTTGAGCTTAGACCCACAAAGGCTTCTTGGGGTGTTACCAGGCCAATTAGAGGCAAGATTACCATCATCATGATTCCAACAACATCTACTCTTACCCACTCAGAAACAAAAAGAAAAATAACAAATCCTAAAACAATCATAGTAAGCAGCATCTCTGGTGTCATAATCCCTCCCGAATCAATTCATTTATTATAATGCTTATTTTTTGTTTTCTTTTCTAAATAAGAAACAGAGAATAAAGGTTACTACGATAATAAAAATTCCAAAATAGAATTGACTTCCCATACTTTCCTCCTAACAAAGTGAATATACACACAGCCTTTCTTCAGCTTGTTCTGCATTGGTAGTGTATTCTCTATCAATATCAGAGATAACAAATTCAATGGGATTTTCTTGAGATAAAATTTCCAAAGCCTTTTCTTTGGCTAAAAGAAATACTTTGTGTTCTATTTCTATTCCCAATTCTTTGGCCTTTTCTTGAAATCTAGCAAAGGAGCGTTTGCTTTCTTCTAAAAAGGATTTCTCTAAATTTTGTTTTAATTCTTGGTTAAAGGGGGTGTCATTTTTGATAGGTGCAGAATTACAAGCCAGAATTTTATATCCCATTCTTTTAGCCATATCTAAACTGTAGTCCATCATTTTTTCACTAAAGTTGGAACTTTCACTTAAAACCAGAAGTTTTGGAGAGATTGTATTGGAAGAAGATTTTTCTTGCAGAAGTTGACTTGCTCCTTTAATGTCTCCTTCTTCTGCAAAAGTTACTGCTTCCTGATATTTTTCTAATTTTTCTCTCGCTTTTTTGCTAAATAATTTTTTAAAAAACATAAAATCCTCCTATATTATTTTTTTTAATTATTTTACAACTACTAAAGGGGTGTTTATATCCTTTCTTAAAGTGAACACTTGCTTAGAGTTTAGACCAAGAGAATAGACTGGTAATATAGTCATTACTATATTTCTATGCTTTATAATAAATTCTTTTATTTCTTTTACAATATCACCTTGTTTTATGTATATATCTGGTATTTTTGCTTTATCTATGGGTTTATATTTATTTATAATTTCTAACTCTTTTTGGATATTTTTTTTGTATTCATCTAAGGTAAGTGCTTCTGCATAAGTTATACTTACCATGCTATCTTCTAAAAACCATCTAATTTTTTTAAATTTATCTTTAATTTTATCTAAATAATTCTTTTCTGCTGAAAGAGACATTACTTCCAAGATAGAGAATTTACTATTTAGTTCTTCACTTAATTCCCAAGCATACTTTAATGCTTTGGGGTTTAAGTTAAAATTACTACTAGCAAGTAGGATGCAACTCATAAACTTCTCCTAACATCTAGGTCTAGATGTTGGTCTGGAACAAACTTTTTTTTCAGGCCTTAAATTGTTTTGTTTTTTAGATTCCTGTAAAAAAAACTTAGCCTCTTTAGGGCAATTGGCTTCAGCAAAACTAATTGCTACCATTAATTTTTCTAATTTTTCTCTGAGTTTCATTTTTCTACCCTCCTTTGTTTAGGGAATGAGCATAAAGCATGCCATAATTAACATTTTGAAATTATTGAATATATTTTTTAGTTCTATTTAGTTGTTGTTGCAAAAAGAAATAGTCTTTTAAAGATAAGTAGGATGGTTTTAGATAAAAAATAAAATATTATAAGTAGTTATGATGTAAATATTGTTTTGTTGCAAATGGCAATATCCAGCTGAAGGGCTATTTCTTGCTTTTTTTCTTTTTTTTAAGTTATAGCAAAATAGTCATTTGAGGAGGATAGATTATGTTTTTTCGCAAGGATAAAGAAAATCAAGAAAAAGAAGAAGTTAAAACTAGTGAAGAACAATATTCAGGAGAATTAAAAGTTTTAGAAACCAGAATTATAGACTCTTCTTTACCTGAAGAAGTAAAAAAAGTTTTATTAAAAGAACTGGAAAAAATAAAATATATTAGTACTTCTTCTGCAGAGTATACTATAGGATTAAACTACATAAACTATGTTTTAGAATTACCCTGGGATATTATAACACAGGATAATTTAGATTTAAAGCATGCTAAAGAAATATTAGATGAAGATCATTATGGGTTAGATGATGTTAAAGAGAGGATTTTAGAGTTTTTAGCCATAAGACAACTTAGAAGTAGGAAAAAAGTAAAAATTTTAGTCGTAGACGACGAAAAAATAACCTGTTTAAACTTAAAGCATGTCCTGGAAAAAGAAGGTTATGAAGTTGAATATTCCTTGAATGGAGCTGAAGCTATACATAAAATAGATAATAACAAATATGACTTGGTTATTACTGATCTTAAGATGCAAGATGTAGATGGTTTTGAACTTTTAGATTATGTAAAGAAAAAGGATAAAAATATAGAAGTTATTATCATTACTGGTTATGCCACGGTTTCTAGTGCAGTTTCTGCTTTAAAAAAAGGTTCTTATCATTTTTTATCCAAGCCCTTGGAGCTGACAGAAGTTCGCAATACCGTAAAAAATGCCCTCAATAAAAGGATGGTTCGCCTGGATCCTAGAGGACCTATTCTTTGTTTTGTTGGTCCTCCTGGCACAGGTAAAACTTCTTTGGGCCTTTCTATTGCCAGAAGCCTGGGTCGCAAATTTGTCCGCATATCCCTGGCAGGAGTAAAGGATGAGGCTCAGATAAGGGGGCATCGCCGTAGTTATGTGGGAGCTTTACCTGGTCGTATTATTCAGGAGATAAAAAATTGTGGCAGTAAAAATCCTGTTTTTATGTTAGATGAACTGGATAAAGTCAGTCAGGATTTTAAAGGAGATCCTTCAGCTCCTTTACTGGAAGTTTTAGATCCAGAACAAAACAAAGCTTTTGTTGATCATTATCTGGAAATTCCCTTTGACCTTTCCAAGGTGATGTTTATTGCAACAGCTAATACCTTAGAGACCATTCCTGGTCCTTTGCTGGATAGGTTAGAGGTAATTCATCTTTCTGGCTATACTCAGGAAGAGAAATTACAAATTGCCAAAAATTATCTTATTCCCAAAGCCGTTGAAAAATCTGCTTTAGGCGATTTTGAACTGGAGTTCCCTGAACAAGGAATTCGCTATCTTATTGCGCATTATACCAAGGAAGCCGGGCTTAGGGGGTTGCAAAGGCAGATAGATGCTGTTTGTCGGAAACTGGCCAAGGAGTTTTTACTTTCAGATAAAAGACAAGCCAGGGTAGATGAACAAAAGATTGTGGAGTTACTTGGTCCGCCTAAATATATGCCTCTGGTTTTAGATGCCCAGGATAGAGTAGGGGTTAGTACTGCTTTGGCCTGGACTCCTACAGGTGGAGAAATTTTGTTTATAGAAGTGTCTAAGATGAAAGGAAATAATAAACTGATTTTAACAGGCTCCTTAGGAGAAGTGTTAAAGGAATCTGCTCAAGCTGCGGTTAGTTTTTTTAAGAGCAGGGCCAGTGAGTTTGGCATTCCAGACAGTTTTTTTGCTACTCATGACTTACATATCCATGTACCTGCAGGTGCCATTGCCAAGGATGGTCCTTCGGCTGGCTTGGCCATTGCTGTGGCCCTTTATTCGCTTTTGCTGGATGTACCTTGTAAAAGAAAAATAGCCATGACTGGAGAAATTACCCTCACAGGTAGAGTTTTACCCGTTGGCGGCATAAAAGAAAAACTACTGGCTGCTTCTTTGGCTGGTGTAGAAAAGGTTATTTTACCTGAAAAAAATAAAGGGGATTTAAGTGAAGTCTCAGAAGATATTAAAAAGGATTTAGAGATCATTTTGGTCAGGGATTTACAGGAGGCTTTAAAGTTAGTGGTTTAAATTTAGTTTACTTATTAATTTATCTCTTATTTTTTTAAGCTCTGGTTTAAAAATCCTTTTTATCTGTTTTGCCTGGAGACTTTTTGAGATAAGGTCGTCTATCTAGAAGGATTGGAAACTTTTCCTGGTTTTCTTTAGTCTTTATAAACCAGATTAATTTTTCAGGCAGTTATTTTCACATTGCTAAGTAGAAACTATTTTGTTATTTTTTTTAAGAGTTAACTATATTAAATTAAAGGATTTTTTAGAGATGAACCTGTTAAAAAAGGTGTTAGAAAAAGAAGTTTTTTTGGCTTTGGGGTGTACTGAGCCCATTGCTGTGGCCTATGCCTGTAGTATTGCTTCTTTTTATCTTAATTCTCCCTGGGAGAGATTGGAGATTGTTTTGGATTCTGGAGTGTATAAAAATGGTTTTTCTGTGCACATCCCCAATACTAATGGAGAAAAGGGCAATCTTTTAGCTGGAGTTTTAGGTGCACTTATTGCTAAACCTGAGTTAAAAATGGAGATTTTAAAAGAAGTCGAACCTGATAAGTTAAAGAAGGCCAAAGAAATTGTTGATTCTCAAAAAGCTAAGTTAATTTTAGATCATAGCAAAAAAAATTTATACATTGAGGTTAGAATCTTTTCCAGTGCAGAATATGTAAGGGTTGTAGTTCAACATTCTCATACCAATCTGGAATTGGTAGAAAAGAATAAAGAAATAATTTTTTCTGCTCAAAATAGTAAAGAGACAGAGAAAGAAAAAGATGATTATAAAAAGCAACTTCAGACAAAACATATCTCTGATTTTATAGAATTGGTGGAAGCTATAGATAAGGAAGATTACCAGTATATTTTAAAAGGAGTTTTTACTAATCTAAAAATAGCTGAAGAGGGGCTTAAATTAAAAAAAGTAGGGTATTATTTGCAGAGGCTAGAAGATAAGGGCTTTATTAGTAAAAACATTTTCTCTCAGGTAAAAATTTTAACTGCTGCTGCCACTGATGCCAGAATGGCTGGAGTAAACTTGCCGGTGATGGCCAGTGGTGGTAGTGGAAACCAGGGAATTGTTGCCATTTTAGTACCCTATTTGGTGGGTAAGGAATTTGGAATAAAAGAAGAAACCATAATAAAAAGTATAGGCTTTTCTCATTTATTAAACAGTTATGTTAAAGCTTTTACTGGGAGCCTTTCTTCTCTTTGTGGTTGTGCCATTGCTGCTGGAGTGGGAGCAGCAGCTGCTATAGTTTATCAGCAACAAAAGGATAACCTGACCAATATTTCTCTGGCTATAAATAATATTATCAGTGATATTGGGGGCATGCTTTGTGATGGAGCAAAGGGTGGATGTGCTTTAAAGGTTGCCACTTCTGCAGATTCAGCTCTAAGAGCTGCTTATATGGCTTTAAATGGATATGGAATAGGTTATGAAGATGGTTTTATGGGTAAAAGCGGGGAGGAGACTATTCAAAATTTAAGCAAAATTATTGCCCTGGGCATGCCCAAAGCCAATGATGTGATGCTGGATATTATGACTTATAAAGTTTAGTAGATTATTTTTTGCGCTTGCTTATAGGTTTTTAGCACTGCACCAGCTTGTTCTGCTAAAAAGGGGCCTTGAACTTCTATTCCCTTATTCTTTAAGTATTCCCAGGATTGAGGGAAAATTGGCCCTTCATCAAAGCCAATTTCTCTGGCCATAGAAGCTGGAGCTCCAAAAACTACTTTATCTATTCCTGCCCAAAGACAAGCTCCTAAACACATGGCACAGGGCTCAGAAGAAGAATATAGCTCTACAGAGGTAATCTTATTTAAATGAAAATGTCCTAGTTTTTTATGAGCCAGTAAAAAGGCAACAATTTCTGCATGTAAGGGAGAACAATTGGTAGAAGTTACCAGGTTTACTCCCAGGGAGATGAGTTGGCCAGTACGGGCATCAAAAATAGCAGCTCCAAAGGGGCCGCCTGTATCCTGTACAAGGTTTTCTCTGGCCAGAGTAATAGCCAGTTCCATTTTTTCTTCTGGTGTGGAAAAGGTAGTATTGGTAAAATACTTATCCAACCAGGAAGGAAGAGTTATTTCTATTGTTAACATGCTAAAAGTTCTTTGATTCTACAAACTCCGCATATTTCTCCAGAAGTGGGATATCCACACCTGGAGCAAGCATTAAGAGGAGAATTTTTTCTGGAAGCTGCTAATTTAAAGGGTTTTTGTCCTTGCTTTAAAAAAGTTTCGTAAAAATTTAATTTTCTACCAGGTTGTTCCTGTTCGAGACTGGCAATAAGTTTTTTATAAAAAGTAAAACTGGCTCCTTTGCTAAAGGGACAGGGTTTATAGCTATAATTTATACCCTTTAAAAAGGCGTAGTTGGCTGTTTCAAATTCAGTAAGACGATAGAGAGGCTTTACCTTTTTTACAAAGCCTTGCTCTTCTTTTAAAACTGGTCCCTGGTCGCTTAAATAATCTATATCCCAGCGCAAGGTATTGGCAAAAAGCCTGGCCACTTCATCGTCCAAATTGTGTCCAGTAGCTAGCACGGTAAAACCTTTTTCTTTGGCAAAGAGATTAAAATGGTAGCGTTTTATTTGTCCACAGGCAGAGCAAATGGGACGGGAAAGGCGTTTTTTTACCTCTGGAATGGAAAGTCCTTCTTTTTTCATTTCCAAGACATAGAGGGGAATGGACTGCAGGGTGCAAAAATCTTCCACGGTTTTTCTTACTTCAGCAGAAGACTCAGGTATATTTAAGTCAATATGTAAGCCAGAAACATTATAGCCCAGTTCTTTTAATTGCAGAGTAAGGGCCAGGGAATCCTTGCCTCCACTTATGGCCACCAGAATTTTATCTTCAAAGCTAAACATATTTTGGGCTTTGATAGCCTTTTCCACCTGGCGTTTAAAATATTCTAAATAGCAGCTGGGACAAAAACCAGCATTATGACTGGGTAGAGCTACTACAGCCTTTTGTTTACAACGCGTACATTTCATTTATAGTTTAACCTCTGGAAGTAATTTGACGCACAATAATGGTGTCTTTAGGATAAATTTTTTCATCAGGAGTTAATAATTCTCCATTTCTAATAATCAGGGCTTGGGTTGGGTAAAGATTTAACTTGTTTAATAAGGCCCTGACAGATTTAATTTTAGGTAAGATTATTTCTTTTTCTTCTGGTTGCAGGATGACTTTCATGGTTTTTACCTTATATTCTTTTTTCTTCTACTCCGTGACAGGCCACTTGGGTTTGGTTGTCCAGGGTAATGAGTTCAGGGATTTCCTTTTTACAGCGTTCATTGGCATGGGGACATCTTAGGTGAAATACACAGCCAGAAGGCAGGTGAATAGGGGTGGGCACCTCTCCCTTTAGTTTAATGTGCTTTAAGCCAGTTTCCCCTAGTTTGGGAATGGCTGAAAGTAGGGCTTGAGTATAAGGATGTCTGGGAGAATCAAAGAGATTTTCAGTGGGGCCCATTTCACATATTCTGCCTAAATACATAACTGCCACTCTAGAGCTTATGTGTTCTACAACAGAAAGGTCATGAGTAATAAAAAGATAAGAGAGATTTCTTTTTTCCTGGGCTTCCATAAGTAGGTTTAAAATCTGGGCTTGAATGGAAACATCTAAAGCAGAGATAGGTTCATCAGCTACAATAAACTCTGGGTCTACCATAAGGGCTCTGGCAATGCTGATACGTTGACGTTGCCCTCCTGAAAATTCGTGAGGATAACGGTCTGCCCAGCCTGGATCCACACCTACTTGGGCCATTATTTCTTCTACTTTTTCTTTGATTTCTTTTTTACTTAAAGAGGGTTGATGAAAGCGAATAGGCTCTTCTAAAGTAGTTCTTACTGTTTTTCTGGGATTAAGAGAAGCATAGGGATCCTGGAAAATCATTTGCATTTTAGTCCTAAAGGGCAACATCTTTTTAGGAGATAAATTATCTATACGATTTCCTTTAAAGAAAATTTGTCCTTTATTGGGTGGATACAAACCTAAAATAGTCCTGCCCAGGGTGGATTTTCCACAACCACTTTCTCCTACCACTGAAAAGGTTTCACCTTTATTTATAGTTAAACTTACACCATTTAAGGCTTTTACTGTTTTCTTTTCCAAATATATTTTACCCTTATTAAAACGCAACTGATCTAAAATTCCACCTGAAATGTCAAAGTGTTTAACCACATTTTGTACTTCTAAGATTTGCTCCTTTTGCATGATTAATTTGCTCCTAAAATTTTCTCCAAAATTCTAAGCATAAAGATGGCAGGCCACTTCTCCCTTATCTACGCTTTTTAGAGATGGTTCTATTTGACTGCAAATGTCTTTTTTAAAGGTACATCTGGGATGAAAAGGGCAGCCTGAGGGAATTTGATTTAAATTGGGCATTATGCCTGGAATCTGGTAGAGTTTTTCCCCTTTTTTGTGGGTTTGAGGTAAGGCCTTGATTAAACCCTGGGTGTAGGGATGTTTGGGGTTAGTGATAATATCCAGAGTTTTTCCCTTTTCCACTATTCGGCCTGCATACATTACAGCTATTTTTTGGGTAGTCTGGGATACTACTCCCAGGTCATGGGTAATCAGAATCAACCCCATTTTTTCTTTAATACAAAGCTCTAAGAGTAGGTCCATTATTTCAGCCTGAATGGTAACATCCAGAGCTGTGGTAGGTTCATCGGCAATAATAAGTTTAGGAGTAGTTAAAAGGGAAATGGCAATGACAATTCTTTGCCGCATTCCCCCTGAAAACTCATGCGGGTATTGTTTGAGTCTGGTTTCTGGAGAAGGAATATAAACCTTTTTGAGGCACTCTATAGCGATTTCTGTGGCTTCTTCTTTGGACATCTGTTTGTGGGCTAGCAGGGTTTCTGTCATCTGAGTGCCAATGGTCAATACTGGGTTTAAGGTCATCATGGGGTCCTGGAAAATCATGGAAATCTTATTCCCTCTGATAGACCGCATTTGTTCAAAATTGTATTTACTTATATCTTCTCCTTCAAAAATAACTTCTCCTCCAGCAATAAACCCAGGTTTGCTGATAAGATTGATGATGGAAAATCCAGCTACAGATTTTCCAGCACCACTTTCACCCACCAATCCCATGCGTTCGCCAGGAAGAAGAGAAAAGTTTATTCCATTAAGTGCAGTAAGTGTTCCTGTACGCAGAGCGAATTTAACTACCAAATCTTTTACTTCTAACAATTTATCCATTGTTTCTTAACCCTTATATAATTTAGGATTGAGTACGTCTCTTAGCCAATCTCCAAGCAGGTTTATTACCAAAATTAAAATCACCAATAAAATTCCCGGGAAAATAGTAATCCACCAGGAACCACTAAATATATATTCAAAACCTGAATTAATGAGAGAGCCTAAAGAAGGTTTGGTTACAGGCATACCCAATCCCAAAAAGGACAAAGCAGCTTCACTCATAATGGCATTGGCTACCTGGATAGTGGATATGACCAGGATGGGAGAAAGGGTATTGGGTAGAATGTGTTTCCACATAATCCTGCCAGAACCAAAACCAATAACCTTAGCTGCTTCTACATATTCTTTCTTTTTTTCTGCCAATACAGAAGCCCTAACAGTTCTGGCATATTGAGGCCATTCAGCCAGGCCAATAACTATAATAAGAAAGGGTACAGCCAGTTCTTCGTATTTATTTATCCCAAAAAAGGCCTGAAAAATAGCTGAGATAAAGATAGCTACCATTAAGGTGGAGAAAGATAACTGTACATCAGCAAGACGCATGAGCAGAGAATCCAGTTTACCGCCAAAATATCCTGCTATCAGACCAATAACCACACCTAAAAAAGCTTGTAAAAAAACTGCCCCTAAGCCAATAAGTAAAGACACTCTCATTCCATAGAGCATGGTGGAGAGAATGTCTCTTCCCTGGGCATCTGTGCCTAGAAGAAAGTTAGGATTTCCTCCTTCCATCCAGATGGGTGGAGTTTCTGCATCTAGAACATCAATGGTAGTGGTGTCATAAGGGTCATGGGGTGCTATTATAGGTGCAGAAAAACTGCAGACAACCAGCATTACCAGCACGACGAAACTGACAATGGCCACCTTATCGTGAATAAAACTGTGAAAAAAGTAAGAATTTTTAAATTGTTGCCATTTAGTACTCATTTTTTCCCCGTTATTCTTACCATTGGATTTACTAAACCATAAATAATATCTACCAGCGTATTTATCAGTACAAAAACAAAACCTACAAAAATTAGATAGGAAACCAGAAGAGTGGTATCAGCTCTTTCCACTGCTTCTACAAAGAGAAATCCCAGCCCCTGCCATTGAAAAACACTTTCAGTTAAAATGGTAAAAGCAATCAGAGTTCCAAGCTGTACTCCGCCTACTGTGATTACTGGCAATAAAGTGTTTTTAAAGGCATGCACGAACCAAATTCTTTTGGGTTTAAGTCCTTTAGCCCAGGCAAAGCGAATATACTCTGATTCCAGTACTTCCATCATTTCCGCTCTAATGAGTCTTACGAAAAGAGGAAGCATAATTGAGGTCAGGGCAATAGAGGGCATTACCAAGTGTTTTAATCCATCCCAGGTAAAAAGCCCTGAATACCAATATCCCCCTATATGAACTAGCTCTCCTCGTCCAAAGGAAGGCATTACTCCCAGTTTTACGGAAAATATGTAAATAAGCATTATTGCCGTTAAAAAGACTGGTATGGAAACTCCCACCACACTAGCTCCCATAATCAGTCGAGATAAGAATTTTTTAGGAAAAATAGCGCAATAGATTCCCAGAGGAATCGAAAAGACAATGACTAAAATAGAGGTTACAAAAACCAATTCCAGAGTGGCAGGTGCTTTGGATAAAATAACATCTACAGCTGGTTTCTTATAAAAAAAAGACCTGCCCAGATCACCATGGAGTGCTTTTTTTAAAAATCTTCCATATTGGATGAAAAAGGGATCATTTAGTCCCAGTTTTTCTCTTAAGGCCTCTCTTTCTTTTTTGGATACTGAGATACCTACTAAGTCTCTTACTGGGTCTCCAATTTGATGCTGAATAGAAAAACCAATAAGACTTATCACTAACATAACAAAGACAGCTTGTAAAAATCGACGTACAATAAAAGCAAACATAGTTCTTCTCTTCCACTCTCAATTTTTTTATAAAGAAGAGGGGAGAGTTATCTCCCCTCTTTTAATGGAATTATTATTCCATAATTAGGTTCCCAAAGTAGGGGAAGTTTTGTTTATTTACAATATCCTTGGCATTTTTAAGCTTTTTGGAAGCAGCCCAAGAAAGGTGTTGCCAGTGCAAAGGTACAAAAGCAGCGTCTTCGTAGAGAATACGCTCTACCTTTTGTAAGATAGCTTTTCTCTTTTCTACATTGGTCTCAGTTTGAGCTTGTAAAATAAGTTTATCTACTTCTGGGTTACAGTAGTTTCCACTATTGTATTGGCCATAGCCAGTCTTTTCATCAGGACACATAAGTAAGAACTCAGTATAGTTGGCAGAATCTTCAGTATCAGGATGCCAACCAATCATTTGAATATCAGCAGCCCTAGCATCAAACTGATCCCAGTATTGAGCCTTGGGCATGGTTTTTAAGTTAACTTTGATGTTAATTTTAGAAAGCATACTAGCTACAGCTTCAGCAATTTTTTCGTCATTTACATAACGGTTGTTAGGAGCAATCATAGAGCACTCAAAACCATTGGGATAGCCAGCTTCTTTCATAAGTTGCTTGGCTTTTGCCAGATCATAACGAGGGGTTAACTCTGGTACATGACCTAAGAAACCTTCAGGAGATTGCTGACCTGCTGGAGTAGCTTTGCCTTTCATGATTTTTTCTACAATACCTACATTATTTACAGCATAAACAATAGCCTGACGAACCTTTTTGTTGGCAAATTCAGGACGTCTCTTTTGGTTGAGTTGGAAAGTAATGATTCTCGCTCCAGGCATAGTAATAAGCTGCAAGTTGGGATTTTTTTCAATTCTGGAATAGTCTTGAGGTGGAACAGGCATAATGAAGTCCACGTCTCCAGAAAGCAAAGCGGCAACTCTGGTAGCGTCATTTTTAATGGGTGTCAAAATAATTTCATCTACATTACCAGAGTTTTTGTCCCAGTAGTCCTTAAAAGCCTTTAAAATCCATTTTACTCCCTGTTCTCTGTAAGCTACAACATACTTTCCTGTGCCAGATTCGTGAGAATTGGCAAAAGAAGGACCAGTCTTGACAATAGCATCTTTAGGCTGACCATTCTCGTCTTTGCCAGTATAAAATTTGCTGTCCATGGGGAAAATATAGGTAGCCATGTTTAAGAGCAAAGGATATGGCCCCTTAGTGATGATATCAATGGTATAATCATCTACAATTTTGGGCTCAGCAAAGGGCTCAAAGAGGCCTTTAAAGTCTGGACTTTTTTTCAAACGAGCCATGGTCCAGGCTACATCTTTGGCAGTAAAAGGATTGCCCGAATGAAATTTTACCCCTTTACGCAAATAAAAACGCACAGTTGTGGGATTTAAGCGTTCCCATTTTACTGCCAGACGAGGTTCAAATTTCATATCCTGAGTCCAGCGAACCAAGGGATCAAAGACCAGTTGGGAGTACTGCAACATCCCACCAGAAAGTTGAACATGCGGATCCATGGATACAGGATCTGCGTCCATGGCCAATCTTAAAGTTTTAGCATTGGCCAAACCAAACAAGCACAGACTAAGAAGAATTCCTAGTCCAAGAGAAAAAAGTTTGCGCATACAAAACCTCCCAGTTAAAGGGTTTTTTTAAAGGTTTAACAAAAAAACAAAACACCCCCTCCAACCATTATCGCCTCCCCTTTAACTGAAATTTTAAAACTGCGCTAGTATGTTTTTTTAGAGTTTCGCTAAAAAAATGGGAACCATCTCCTTTAGCTACAAAGTATAAATAAGAATGTTTTTTAGGCTGTAAGGCTGCCTTGAGAGAGTCAAGGCCTGGAGAACAAATAGGTCCAGGTGGTAATCCCTTATATACATAGGTATTGTAGGGATTAGTTTTATCTTTAAGATGAGATTTTTTCAAGTTTCCATCAAAATCTAACCCTAGTCCATAGATTACTGTGGGATCACATTGAAGGAGCATGTTTTTTTTCAATCTATTAAGAAAAACTCCAGCAATAAGAGGTTTTTCCTCTGGTAAAGAGGTTTCTTTTTCTATTAAAGAAGCCAAAATTACGGTTTTTTGAATTTGATCTGGAGAGAAGTCTGGAAATAGGTGGGCAGTTTTTTGTTTAAAGGCGTTGAGAAGTAAAAGGACTAATTCTTTAGCAGTGTATTGTTTGGTTTTGGACAGAAAGTAAGTACTGGGAAATAAATATCCTTCCAGAGAGGGGCCTGGAATATGGAATTTGTTTTTTAACTCTGCATCAAAGACGGCCCTTTTAAATTCTTCAAAGGAGACAAACCCCTTTTTTTCCAGAATATGGGCTGTTTGCCACCAGGTTAAACCTTCTGGTATGGTTACAGGAAAAAGAACCTCTTTCCCTGAACATAAAAGGTTATAGATTTCTTCTAAGGATAGGTTGGGATTAAATTCATATATTCCTGCTTTTATAGATTTAGAAGGGGAAAAAATTTTTTTAGCTAGTTTAAATAAAAAGATATCTCCAATAATTTTTTTTTGTTTTAATACTTTTAATACTTCATTAGTAGGAGTCTGGGGATTTATTTCTAAAGTTATACTATTAGTATTTAGTCTTTTTTGAGGTTGTTTCCAAAAAATATACAGATAGTAATAACTACCTATAACTAAAAGAAGTAAGGTTATAAAAAAATAGATAAAAACTTTTTTCATGATGTAGTTTGAAAATAGGAGTCTAAAATAATGACAGCTGCGAGTTGGTCTATATTTTTTTTATCTTTTAATTTTTTTTTACTAGCAGAAGATTTTAATATTTTTTCTGCTTCAAAAGAAGTCAGGGCCTCATCTACACTCAAGACAGGTAAGCCTAACTTGGAATTTAAGCGTTTAATAAAATTTTTTACCTGTCTGGTAGTTAAAGATTCCTCTCCATTTAAATACCTGGGTATACCTATTACTATTTTTTTTATGTCTTCTTTTTTTACTATTTCCTTTAGTTCTATAAATAGGCTCTCATTATCTTTTTTTTCTAATGTCTTATAAGGAAAAGACATTTTAAACTCTTCATATCCTAAGGCCAAACCTATTCTTTTTAAACCAAAGTCTATTCCCAATACTTTACTCATTATATATCTAGTATAATTTTATTATTTTCTTTTTTGCTTTTTTTGATCTTTTTAATAAAATCATTTTTCCACTTTGGTCCGCCTATGCACATGCTAAGATATTCTACGGTATGCAAAACTGAATATTTGTATTTTAAAATATTCAGAGCTCTTTTAATACCAATCTTACAAGAGGGACAGCCTACAATTATGGGTAGATGAGTAGGGTAGTCTTTTAAATCTTTTTTTAAGTTTTCTAATTTTCTTTCTCTTATTTTATTATATATTTCTGGAGAAGTTAAGGCTCCAAGTCCGCTTTCTCCACAACAACCAGGAGTTATTTGAACTGGGGTTTTGAGATAGCTAGATATGTTTTTAGCGTATACTTCAGGACTTTTTACTGGATTTACTCCTACCCACTCACTATGACAGGCAGGATGATAAATTATTTTATCTTGAGGAATAGAGCAAAGCTCAGGTAGATGGTTTAAAATAAATTGAACTACATCCAGATGCGTAATTGATTGATTATTTATTTTTAAGTTATAATTTTGCGTTGCTTCTCTACAGGTACCACAGGAAGTTAAAAAGAAGTTTAGGTCTTGATTTTCTTTTTGAGAAATAATCTTTTCTATGAGGGTTATATTGGACTCTCTTATTTTGGAGTAAGCATTTTGAGCTCCGGATACCAATAAAGGATAACCGCAGCACAGATGTTTTGGTGGTATTACTACTTTTACTTTGCTTTTTAAGAGTAAGTAGATACTGGCCAGGCCAATACTTCTATAAAATACACTGGCCCCACATCCTGGAAAGTAGAAAACAGTTGTGCTATATTCCTTAGGAGTAAAAATAAAATATTTAGAGGTATCAATTGTTTCATAAAGATTGAGAAACTCAGTTTCTGGACCTTTTTCTTTAAAAAGGGGATTGTTTATTTTTTTACGCCAGACTTCAGGTACAAAAGGAATTATTTTATTTTGTATTCTCTGTCCAATGCTAACAAATTTGGCGCTTTTGGGTATATATTCTTCAGGATTTTGCGATATTAAATTGAGTATTTTGTGTTTGATGGGATGGCCTGAAGACTCTCTACCTTCTAAAAAGTTTCTTAGCATCAAAGCTACTTCTGCATTTTTTATTTTTACAGGACAGACAAAGGTACATTTACCACAAGCTGTACAGTGTTCCATTATTTTTCTTAATCTATGCAGCAATTCCTGGTCAGGCTCTCCTGTTAGCAGCTGGGTATAATAAATTGCTTCTATAAGGGCACCAAGGGTGATATTTTTGTTTCGAGGATGAAAAAGAAGCCCTTTTTCTGGTAGATACATAGGGCAGACTTGTTTGCATTTACCACAACGAGAACATATTTGAATGTTTTTTAAGAGAGTGATTAATTCTTGTTTTTCGCTTTCCTTTAAAGCACTTCCTTTTATATCCTGGATTAAGTGGTTAAAGGAAAAGGTATAGGGTTCTACTGGTAATTCTTTTTGGATCAATTTCTTAGGATTAAAGATGTCATTGGGATCAACTATACTTTTATATTCTCTAAGGGCTTTTATCTTTTCCGTTTCTAAAAAGTTTATTTTAGTTACTCCAATTCCATGTTCACCAGAAATTTGACCTCCCAATTCTAATACCTTGGCAAATATTTTTTCTGTTGCCTCTTCTGCTTGGGCCAGCATTTCTAGGTCATTGGAGTTTACAGGAATATTTACATGGCAATTGCCATCGCCTGCATGCATGTGATTGGCAATTTCAATACGAGTAAGAAAAAGTTCATTTAAAATATTATCCAGATCTACTTTTAAAGCTGAATATCTTGACTTCAAATCTTGAAAGAAAAAGCCTATTTGTACCTGTAACTCCTGTTCAGATAACTGGTCCTTATTTATTTTATTTTTTAAGATTTTTGAAGCTATATCTAGTTCCATGTGAATAAATTCATCTTCTATGTCTATACCAGGAAGATTTTGTACTTTTTGTAAAGCTTTTCTATAGGCTTTAGCTAAATAATATAAATTTAAATTTTCCAAAAAATCAGAAAAGGCAGGTACTGCTTCTAAGGGAATAACCACATCTTCATTTATTTTGAATCCACTGGTTCTTTTAGTAATGGCCGAAAGTTTATGTCTATCTTCCCAGAAAATTTCTGCTTCTTTTTCATCTCTAGCTACAAAAATATCTACTCCTTCATAAGGAGAGGTTAGTTCTACTATTTTGTGTACAGCATCTTCTAAAGCTTCTAGGTCATCTGAATCTAACTGGAGAAGTAATACAGATATGGGTTCACCTTCGTAGCGGGTTGATTTTTTTTGATACTCGATAGCCTGGACATATTTAATTCCAAATTCTTCTAAAGCTGAGATTTTAACCAGATCTCCCTGGGTTCTTATGGTATCTCTTAATTTTACAATATCATTGATGACCAGAGCTGCATTGCGCATGGATTTGCCATAAAATTCTAAACAAAGAGTCCTGGACAGGGCAGGTTTGGGATGGAGTATAAAGCAAATTTCAGTGATAATGCCATCAACACCTTCTTTTTGAATACCAGGAAGTCCTCCTAAATATTTATTGGTTACATCTTTGCCCAGTCCTGCTTTTCTTATTTCTTCTCCTTTTAAGCGAATTACCTCTTTTAATTTTCCTTGCTCGTTATAAATTTCAAAAGTAGCTGTTTCTTGAGGTAATATTTTATGACGAGGGTGATTTTTTCTCTTTACCTCTATTAATTCTCCAGTGGGCAAGATCATTTTGTAGCTTAAGATATTGTCCAGAGTGGTTCCATATTCAAAAGCATAAGGACCACCAGCATTTTCAGCTACATTTCCGCCCAGAGAAGAAGCAGCCTTGGAAGCAGGATCTACGGTCAAAAGTAAGTTATATCTGGCAGCAGCCTTTATGGCATCTAAGGTAATAACTCCGGCCTGGACGCAGAGATAGAGATTATCCGGGTCAATTTTAAGTATTTTTTTTAGCCTGCTTAGACTTAAAATTACAGATCTTCTTCCTGCAGGTACTGCTCCACCAGTAAGGCCAGAGCCACCTCCACGGGGAATAAGGGAAAAGTGAAGTTCGTTGGCTAATTCAATGATTTTTCTAATTTGAGTGGTACTTTCAGGAAAAAGGACCATAAGGGGAAGTTCCATGCGCAGGTCTGTGGCATCAGTAGAACATTCAGCAATGGCATTGGGTTCTAAAGATATTTGCTCTTCTTCCATAAATTGTTTTAGTCTTTTAACTACTTTTTGCTTAAAAGCTTCATCCTGCTCAAATTCTTTCCAGTAATTTTCTAAACAGGTGGAAATTATTTCATAATATTCTTCAGAAAGAGAGGTCCTTTCACCTTTCAGGCGGGAAAAAACACTTTGCCTTACCAACTGGGGCTTGATAAAAGGATTATAACGAATAATAAAAATTTCTGCTGCCAAACTGAGCGCCAGGTTTTGAACACTTTCTGGCCAAGCACGAAACTGGTTGAGATTTAATTTTAAAACGCGCTTGATTAGTCGCTCAGAGGCCAGAGAAATATGAGGTTTTCTTTGACTCATTTTTTGTTCCTATTGCTTAAACTTGTAAAAAGTAAAAGTGAAGTGTAAACTATTTTTATTAGTTTTTATTGTTTTAAAAAGCAAGAGAGAAAATTGTCTGTTATTTTAGGCTATTATAAGGAGAAGAAGGTTTGGAAAAATTAGAAAAAAGTATTTTAGAAAAAATAACCAATCCTCAGCTAGTAAAAGAATTAAGTTTAGAAGAGCTCACTTTTTTGGCTCAAGAGATACGGGATTTGATTATTAAGGTTGTGGCCCGCAATGGAGGACATCTAGCTCCTTCTTTGGGCGTAGTGGAGTTAACTTTGGCTTTATTGCATGTTTTTGATCCCAGAGAAGATAAATTTATCTGGGATGTGGGGCATCAGGCCTATGCCTATAAAATCCTTACTGGCAGAAAAGATAGTTTTCCCACTTTAAGACAGATGGGAGGAATTAGTGGTTTTCCCAAACCAGAAGAAAGTCCTTTTGATCATTTTGCAGTAGGGCACTCCAGTACTTCTATTTCTGCTGGGTTGGGAATGGCAGTGGCCAGAGATTTATTGGGGAAGAAAAATAAAGTACTGGCAATTATTGGTGATGGCTCCATGACTGCTGGGCTGGCTTATGAAGGGTTAAATCAGGCTGGGGGGTTGGATAAGGATCTGGTGGTGATTTTAAATGACAATGAAATGTCCATATCCAAGAATGTAGGAGCCTTGTCTTCTTTTTTAAGTCGTAAACTTTCCTCTCGCTGGATGATAAAATTTAAACGGGATTTTGAAAGTTTCATAAAACAAATTCCCAGGATTGGAGAAGATATTTTAACCTATGCTAAGAGAAGTGAAGAGGCCTTAAAGAGTTTTTTTACTCCTGGGATTTTGTTTGAAGCCTTTAAATTTAATTATATTGGGCCTGTAGATGGGCACAATCTAAAGAAATTAATTACTGTTTTTGAAGAGGTAAAGGAATTAAACATTCCTGTTCTGGTGCATGTCCTGACCAAAAAAGGTAAGGGATATGCACCTGCAGAAAAAAATCCAACCTATTTTCATGGCGTTGGCTGTTTTGAACCAGAAACAGGCAAGGCGAAAAAAATAGCTGCCTGTAGTTTACCCACTTATACCGAAGTTTTTGGCAGGACTTTATGTCAATTGGCCAAAGAAGACTCCAGGATTGTAGCCATAACTGCTGCTATGCCCGAGGGTACAGGGCTTTCTTTTTTTGCTGAACAATTTCCAGAGCGTTTTTTTGATGTGGGAATATGTGAACAACACGCAGTTACTTTTGCTGCTGGTTTGGCCAAAGAAGGGTTTAAGCCAGTGGTAGCCATTTATTCTACTTTTTTACAAAGGGCTTATGACCAGATAGTGCATGATGTTTGTTTGCAAAATCTACCAGTTGTTTTTTGTTTGGATCGGGGTGGCTTGGTAGGAGAAGATGGGCCTACTCATCATGGGGCTTTTGACTTTTCTTATTTGAGGCATATCCCCAACCTGGTAGTTAGTGCTCCCAAGGATGAAGCAGAATTGCAATTGCTTTTGTACACTGCTTTACAAGCTAATAAGCCCTTTGCTTTACGTTATCCCAGAGGAGTGGGAAGTGGAGTTGCTTTGTTAAAAGAATTTAGAACCCTTCCCCTTGGTCAAGGAGAACTCTTACGGGCAGGGCAGGATGCGCTAGTACTGGCTATTGGAAGTAGGGTGTATCCTGCTTTAGAAGCTATAGAAGAAATTAAAGAGTTTTCAATAGGTTTATATAACTTAATTTTTGTAAAACCCTTAAGTAAATCTTTATTAGATATGATTAAAAATTATGATAAAATTATTATAGTTGAAGAAAATACATTGCAAGGTGGATGTGGAAGCGCTATCTTAGAATTTTTAGAGGAAAATGATTGTTTAGATAAGATAAAAGTAAAAAGAATTGGACTTCCAGATATGTTTATTGAACATGGTAATGTTAATAAATTAAGAGAAAAATATGGAATAGATAAATCGTCTATAAAAGAAAAAATTTTAGCTTTTTTAAGGAGATAAAATGGATATTTTGCAAAAAAACACTTTATTAAAAAATATTTTAGAAGAAAATTTAGATTTTTTAGCTCAGACCGAAGATTTAGCTAAGGATTTGATTGTTAAAAAGCTAAGTCAAGGACAGATGGTACTATTAGCCAATCCTAAACATAAAATTAAACCCTTGTTGATTGGTCAACCTAGTAGTATTAAAGTAAATGCCAATATTGGAACTTCTCCGTTTGTCAATGACTTAAAACTTGAATTAGAAAAGGTAGAATATGCTAAGCATTTTGGCGCTCATACTTTGATGGATTTATCCACAGCTGGTAATTTAGATGAAATAAGAAAAGCGATTTTAGAGAAATCTTCTTTGCCAGTTGGTACTGTTCCCATTTATGCTGTAGCCCAAAAATATATAGCCAAAGGCGAGGATCCATCTCAGTTTAGCTGGAGCGAACTTTTGGAAGAGATTGAAAAACAGGCAGAACAAGGTGTTTCCTTTATGACTTTACACTGTGGAGTGAGTGAGCGAGCCGTATTGCTGGCTGAAAAGGAAGATAGAGTCCTGGGGATTGTGAGTAGGGGAGGGTCTATTCTGGCCAGATGGATTTTAAAAAATAAAAAAGAGAATCCCTTATTGGAAAACTATGGTGATATTTTAAAGTTGGCTAAAAAATACAATTTAACTTTAAGTTTAGGAGATGGTATGCGCCCGGGAGCTGGAGATGATGCCGGAGATAGTGCGCAATGGGAAGAGGTAATTACTCTATCTGAGCTTACCCTAGAGGCCTGGAAAGAGGGCGTGCAGGTGATGATTGAAGGACCTGGGCATGTTCCTTTAAACTATATTGCAGAGCAGGTAAAAGTAATGAAGCGCCTTTGTCATCATGCACCTTTATATGTGTTAGGGCCTTTACCCACTGATATTGCTCCAGGTTATGACCATATTGCCGGAGCAATAGGAGGGGCATTGGCTGCCTTAAATGGGGCAGATTTTCTTTGTTATTTGACTCCAGCAGAACACTTAACCTTACCCTCTTTAGATGATGTGCGTGAAGGAATTATAGCTTCTTTGATTGCAGCTAGTAGTGCAGAAATTGCCCTGGGTAGAAGACCAACTCAAAAAAGAAATTATGCCATATCTAAGGCTAGAAAAGAACTTGATTGGGAGAAGATAAAAGATCTTGCCTTGGATAGAGAAATGGTATGTTTCCGAAGAGCTGATTTTGAGGATAAGGAAGAATGTGCTATGTGCGGAGAGTTTTGCGCTGTAAAGATGCTTAGGTAGTGAGATGAGTAATAGATATTTAGAACGAGAAGTAAAATTTAAACTTAATAATTTTGAAGAGTTAGAAAAAATATTACAACTTCTTAAAAAACAGGGGCAAGAAATAGTATCTTGGTTTTTTGAAAAAAATTTGGTTTTAGATGATTTTAAGGGCAGCCTTCAAAAAAAAGGAGTACTTTTGAGGTTAAGGCAGGATAAAAAAGCCAGGATTACGTTAAAATTGCCTGTTCAAAACAGTTCTTCTGAATTTAAAGAGAAATGGGAGTTAGAGGTTGAAGTAAGTGATTTTGTTTCCATGCAGGATATTTTTAAAGAGCTTGGGTTTAGAGTTAGCTTTAGTTATGAAAAGTTTCGTACAATCTGGAAGATACAAGAAGTCCTTGTGTGTTTAGATATACTTCCCTTTGGCTTTTTTTTAGAATTAGAAGGTAAAAATCTAAAGACAGTGGCAAAAAATCTGGGCTTTTCCTGGGAAAACGCTATTATTGACAATTATTTTACACTTTCTAAAAAATCCAAAGAGCAACGACTTGTTTTTAATTCTCAGGAAAAGGCGTATTTTCAACAAAAATTTTTTGATTTTTAGGAGATTTTGCATTTGTTTCTTTACATAGGAAGGAGAAATAGGTAAAAGAGTTCCTAATTTTTTAATAGTCATATTTTTGAGAGGAGGGTGGGATGGATTTGATTTTAAAAAAAGAAGATGTGGAAGAACTGGAGACCATTTTAGATAAGCTAATAGAAGAAGGTGGAGCCACCTATGCTTTGCTCACAGATTTAGCTGGAAATCTTATTTGTAGTTCTGGAAAGGCAAAGGTTGATGCTACCTCCCTGGCTGTTTTATCCGCTGCCAATTTTGCTGCTACTAGAGAAATTGCAAAGCTTATAGGTGAAAAAGAATTTTCTTTACTTTTTCATCGAGGAGAAAATGAAAATATTCATTTTACCCATATTACTTCAGATGTACTCCTCATTGTTTTGTTTAAACCTTATGTTTCTTTAGGGTTGCTGAGACTGAAAACTGATGCTATAAAAAAAGAGATTCAAAATTTTCTAAAAGGGTAGAAAGATGGCCCTTATAAATTTTAAAGAAAAGATTATTCAGGTAAAACTTGTCTATTATGGACCAGGGAGAAGTGGGAAAACGACTAATTTAGTCTATATTTATAATAGATTAAACGAAAAGATGGGTAACTCTTTAACCAGTAAGCTTATTTCCATTGATACTAAAGGTGAAAGAACTTTGTATTTCGATTTTTTCCCTTTGGAGTTGGGAAAGGTTCAAGGTTTGGATTTAAAAATCCAGCTTTATACAACTCCAGGTCAAGTTGTTTATAATTCTACTCGAAAGTTGGTATTAAAAGGAGTCGATGGAATAGTTTTTGTGGCTGACTCTTTGTCTAGCAGAAAAGAAGCTAACATAGAATCTTTGCAAAATTTAGAAGAAAATTTACAGGAATATAACTTAAAATTAGAAGACATTCCTTTAGTATTTCAATGGAATAAAAGAGATTTAGAGACTGATGTGCCTTTGTTGAGTATAGAAGAGATGCAGGATGATTTAAATAAAAAATATAATGCCCCTGCTTTTCCCGCCAGTGCCCTTAAGGGATATAATGTTTTTGAAACCTTAAGAGTGGCCTCTCGACTTACTTTAAAGTACGCGTTACATAAAATAAGTGCTAATAATTTGGCTGTTGGGGGATAAGATGTCCAAGAGCATGGAAGAATTTGAAATAGATTTAGAAGGATTGGAAGCTGAATTGTCTAATCTGGACAATTTTTTAGAGGACACACAAGAAGATAACTTTTTACAGGGAGAAAGTCTTTTTAAAAAGGTTTGTCTTTTTTTGGAAAAAGGAGAATTTTCTGATCTTAACAATTTGATTCAAGATTTAGGCAAGCTTCAATTTGAAGATAAAAAATTAGAGAATTTTAGAAAAGTAATTAAAAACTCTTTGGTCTTGATATCTATTCATAGAAATATTTTTGAACTTTTTTACTTTTTAAAAAATAATACTGATAAATTTTTAAATACTAAAGATGAAAATATTTTAAAAAGAATGGTTTCTTTTTATAAAAAAGCTAAACAAAATAATACAGGTAAGGCTGAAAGCAGTGAACTGATAAAAACCATTGAAGAGGTTATATCTTCTAAATTACATGAAATAAATATAAAAATTGAAGAAAACCAAAGAATACTACATAGAATTATAAGTAAAGAAGCTGAGGTAATTGAAAAAAGAGAGGAAGAAATAGAAGAATATTTTAGTGGAAAAGGTCTTTATGCTAAAGTTAAAATAGATAACTATTATGTTCTAGATAATGAATATATTTTGAATCAATTTAAAATCAATAAAAACAAAGCTAAAAAACTTACCAAGAAAAGTTTTATTAAGCTAAAACAGCTTTTGTCTCCTTTTTCTTCTCCAGTAAAAGATGCTAGAGGAGAGTTACGTAAATATTCAGCTAAGCAGGCAAAAGAGTTAAATATTTATCCCCTTCATATTTCTAAAATGTGCAAAAATCCCAAATGGGCCTTGGTGGTTGACTTGGGAGAAGAAAAAATGGGAGTAATTTTTGCAGAAGAAATAGATAATAATTTAATAGAAGGGGAGGTAGAAAGGGATATATTAAGAAGTGGGTCTTCTACTTTTAAAATTTTGAATCCTAAAGAAATGTGGCAAAAACAACAGGAAGAATGGGAAGGTTTTTAATAGATGCTGAAAGGTAAGCTGGGATCAGTATCTTTAATTAGTGTGGTCCAGATGTTTCATCAAGATGGTAAATCTGGAATGCTTACCATTTATCAGGATAATTATGTTATTGGAAAAATATTTTTTTGGAAAGGAGATATTGTTTGGTCTAAAAAGGGGAATTTAAGTGGCGAAAAGGCCTTTTATCAATTGATGAATATAGAAGAAGGAGATTTTACTTTTGATCCCAATGTACAGGAAAGTGAAAGAAATATTGAGGTTCCCTGTGAATATCTCTTGTTAGAAGCTGTAAGAAAAAAGGATGAACTTAAAGAAAAACAACAGCAAATAATTAATTTAATTAAAACTCGTATTAAGGGAGTAAAGAGTATAAATTTTTCTTTTTTATATAGAGAAATCTTTAAGATATTTAATACCATTTCTGGCCTAGTGGATTCTGGTGAAGTAAAATATATGTGGCTGGAAAACGAGAAAGGGTTTATTTTTATTTTGCCTGTAGAAGGAACTATTTTAGAAATAAAATTTTTTGAAAAAGCTTACCCTCAAGAGGTTTATTCTCTGGTTAAGCAAATATTGGAGGAGGTTTAATTAGTGCTGAGACTACCAATTTTTCCTTATTATTATGTTAATCTCCATTCATCCTTTATTTTATTAGATGAATTTTTATCTTTTTTAAAAAAAGAAGAATTTAATGGTTTTTTAGAATTTATTTTTCCAAATAAAAAGAATTTTATATTTTTAGAAATGGGCAATTTTTATCAGGGAGTTAGTGTAAATAAAGAGATTAATTCTTGTACTTTGCAAGATATTCAAAACGATTTTGTTTTAAATGTATGTAAGTTGCCTGAAGATGAATTAATTTATTGGTCAAATTTATATTATAGTAAAATATTCTACGAAAATTTAAGCACTGATTTTACTGATACTGTTAAATTAATTAATAAGTTGAAAGCAGAAGGTTTAAATGGAGTTTTAAACATAAAATACAATAAAAACCATCTAAACATTTATTTTTTTAATGGAAATATTTTGGGGATATCTTCTAATGAAAACAATCGGTTTATTAGGGGTACTTCCCAGTTGTCAAATTTAATACCAACAATAAATGAAGCTGTTTTTAATGTATATAAAATTGTCTTTAATGAACAAACTAGTTTGGCTTCGGAATTAGAGCAAATCAAAAAAATGTTAACTGATTTATTTAACTATCTTAATTCTATTGATAAAAAATTTACTCTTAATTTAAAGAAGATGTGTTTAGCAGGAGCTAATAGGTATCCTTTTATTGACCCTTTTTCAGGAGAGTTTGAATATTCAAATGGAAAAGTTTATATTGACGATACTATTAATAGGCAAGAAGTAAAAGAAGGAGTTGCTTTTATATTAAATTCTATTGCTAATAATTATAAATTTTCTGAACAACAGGTAAGAGATTTACAGAAAATAATTGAAGATAATGGTTTAAAGGAATTTAATTTTTTAAAATAGTTTATAGATATGAATAAGATATTGAAAAAAATAATGGAGATTGAAGGAGTAAAAGGGGTTTGGTTAGTTTTAGATGGAAAATATTCTAGTGAAATAGCTCTAGATTTAAATGAAGAGATTAAAGACAAACTGGATCAAGTAGTTAGCTATTGTCAAGAAATAGTGAAAAGTGAAAAACTGTTTTTAGGATGTAAAGCAGAATTTGATTTGTTTATGATTGAAGTTTTAAATAATAGACAATATATAGTTATTTGGGCTAGTGATAAAGTTGATACTTCTATTCTAAAAATGGAATTAGATATAATCATAGAAGAAAATTTAAAAAATAATGATAGTTTTATAAAAAAATTTAAGTTTTGGTAATTAATTAATTAATGAAAAGTATAGTTGAGATATTAAATATATTTTTTAATGCTAAACATACTGGTTGTTTGTTTATAAGTGATGGAGATGATTTTAAAAAAAATTGTCGAGTTTATTTTTATAAGGGAAATATTTATGCTGCTGAATATCTAAATAAAGTAGGCTTTGATGCTTTGTTAGAAATTATAGCCTTTAAAGATATAAAATATAAGTTTTTTAATAATAAAAATATTAATAGAGAAGATTTTTCAATAGATACTTTAACTGTCATAAACAAATTAAAAGAGGCTAGTATGCTGGAACTAAACAAAAAAATTCGCTTTATAGCTGAAGAAAGAGAGGTTTCTTTTAGTGCAAAAGAATGGAAAATACTTGCCTTATCTCAGCATAAAATAAATTTAGATAACTTAATTAAGCTTTCTGCTTATTCTAAAGAAGAAGTGTTAAAAATAGTTAGTGGATTAAAAGACAAAGGTATAATAGAGTTGGTAGACACTTGGGAAGAAAAAGAAGAAAATAAGGTCAATAGTCGCAAGTATACTCCACGTGTTTTTTGGTCTACTTTAAGTGCTGAGCTTAGTAAAACCTTAGGCCCTGTGACTAAGGAGATTATTTTAGATGAAATATATAATTTAGAAGAGGATGTAGATAAATTTCCCATTAATAAACTTCCTCTTTTAATTGAAAAATTAGCCTCGGAAATAGATAATCCTAAAGTTAGACTGGACTTTCAAAAGAAAATGTTAGCAACAATAAAGAAATTGTAAGGAGGATTTCATGAGTATTAGGTGGAAATTTATTTTAATTTTTTTACTTACTTCTTTATTTCCTTTGATTTTAGCTGGAGGAGCTGGTTTTTATCATATTGAAGAAATTAGTAAAGTTGCCATTTCAGAAAGTAGTAAAAGTATAGAAAAGGCCTATGAACAATTAGTAGAACAAAAGACTTTGGATATAAAAAAGAGTTTAGAGCATTTTATTTCTATGAATATGATGACTCAAGAGAATTTTGATCTTCAATTGTTGCAGTTTGATCCTTCTTTTACTTCTTTTGGTGTTCAAACTTTTGGAAAAACAGGCTTTACTTATCTTGTTTATGGCGATAAAGATAAATACAAATATTTTTTGCATCCTAATCCTAAACTTATTGATCAAGATATAACTTCAGAAATAAGTAAAAATTTTAAATTAAAACAAATTTTAAGTTTGGCTGATAAACAGGGGGTTATGGGAGGATATGTTGAAGAGAAAGGAGAAAAATATTACTATGTAATAGCTAAAATCGCTTCTTCTCCTCTTTTTGTTTTTAGTAGAGTGGACTATAAAGAAATAGAATCTCCTATAAATAATTTAAAGTATGCTTTTAATGAGGAGAAAAATAAATTCTTGCTTCAATATCATATAGGTGGAATTGCTACAGGTTTAATAGTAATTTTAGTGGCTTTACTTTTTAGTATAAGACTTTCCAGGCCCATAACTTACTTAACAGAAGTAGCTGAGAGAATTAGTTTGGGAGAATTGGAAACTCCCATTGATATTACCTCTACAGATGAGATTGGAGATTTAGCTGATGCCTTGAGGAGGATGCAGGTAAGCTTAAGAAAGGCTATTCAACGCCTCCAGCGTCGCTCTCAAAGGAGGTAATAATATGTTTAAAAAAATAATTATTTTTTTAAGTCTTTTGCTCTTATTAGGAGTTGGCTTTGTACAGGCGCAACCAGTTAGCTTAATCCCCATAGAAGATAGCTATTATAAGAGTAAATTTGGACAGTATACTTATCCTACAGTTTATTTTTCCCATGAAGTTCATGCCAATGAGTATCAGATAAGTTGTAAATCCTGTCATCATATTTATAAAAATGGAAAAAATGTTTGGACTCCAGATGAACACAGTAAAACTTGTGCTGAATGTCACAATAAAACTAAAGTAGAAGCTGTGAATGCTTATCATATGAAATGTTGGGGATGTCATAAAAGGATAAAAGAGTTATATGAAAGTGCTGATACGCCTACTAGTCAGTGTAATAGATGTCATATTAAAGAGAAAGATTTAATCAAAGAGAAAAAAAGAATTCAGGT
>LDZQ01000447.1_pt1 | contig 32350 bp, 28 predicted proteins | sample 615361 | NCBI WGS metagenome assembly LDZQ01 (sample SAMN03408297, study PRJNA278302) | terrestrial metagenome | isolation source: oil reservoir sample I2 | place: USA: Alaska, North Slope, Ivishak formation | collected 2013 | reverse complement strand
CTTTTTTTAGCCTCTTTTAAGTTCTTAAGATTTTCAACGTTTACCCCTAAAAAGTCGTTGATTTTCATTAAATATCACCTCGCTTTTTACGGTTTATATTTTATATCGGAACAAGTTGGTATTTCTTTAGTCATTTTTTATTATATAATAAACATAAAAAATTTTTTGTCAAACTTTTTAACTAAAAATCTTTTGGGCTCTGATAAACACCTCAATTTTTTAAAAGTTATGGACAAAAAAACTTTTAGTTTGAAGATAAAAAACAGGTTTTTAAAAGTTTTTTTATTTTTGTTGATAACCTTATTGATGACAAGCTCAGGTTACGCTTTAACACTTTTGATAGACAAGGGAGAAAGAACCTTAAAGGTTTTAGAGAATCAGAAAATACAAAAAGTTTATCCTGTAGGGTTGGGGTTAGAGAGCCTACTTCCTAAGGAAAAAAGGGGGGACTTTTTAACCCCAGAAGGCCTTTATAAGATAACTGACATAAGACCTTCTAAAAGCTTTGGTTATTTTATAGAAATAAACTATCCTAACTTAAACGACCTTGGATGGGCCTATTACAAAGGGTTTATTTCTAAAGAACAGTTGGTCGTGTATTTGGAAACCTTTTTAGCTAATGGTAAAGTAGAACATACGCCTTTAGGAAGTAAGATAGGAATACATGGGGGTGGTGTTTATAAGAAAGAAAAGGGGAAGAAGGATTATTTTTGGACTCAAGGGTGTATTGCTTTGGAGGATAGAGATCTGAGGGACCTTTTAACTAGGATTTCTGAAGGGCAAAAGGTAGTTATCTTAAACTCACGAAAGCCTCTTTATGAAATATTAAAGAAACTAATTTATCCTGTTAGGATTAAGCCTTTGGATTTTTTGGAAGGTGAGTTATATTTAAAATTAAATGATTATGTATTTTTAACCTTTGCCCTTAGAGAAACCTATCAAGGAGCTCGGTATTTAGAGATAAAAAAATGGGTGCAAGGGGAACTTAAAGAACAGATAAGGAGTGACGAGTTTGGTAAGGTTAATCGAGAAGCCCAACTTAAAAACATCCTTTTAGAAAATTTAGAAAATTTATTAAATCCTTATAAAAATCTGGAGTTTTAGCTATGGTTGAGGTAATAAAAACCATCCCTGAGATGAAGGCCAAGGTTAAAGAGCTAAAAAAACAAGGGTATAAAATAGGTTTTGTACCTACGATGGGTTATCTGCATGAAGGCCATCTTTCTTTGGTAAGAAAGGCCAAATCCCTTGCGGATAAAGTAGTAGTAAGCATTTTTGTTAATCCTTTACAGTTTGGCCCAAGAGAAGATTTTAGAGAATATCCAAGGGATTTAGAACGCGATTTAAGCTTGTTAGAAAAGGAAAATGTAGACGTGGTTTTTGTACCTTCAGAAGAAGAAATGTATCCCTCGGATTATCAAACCTATGTAGAGGTAGTAAACCTGACTGATAAGTTGTGTGGAGCTTTTAGACCAGGACATTTTAAAGGAGTTACCACGGTTGTGTTAAAGCTTTTTAACATCATACAGCCTGATATAGCCGTTTTTGGAGAAAAGGATTATCAACAACTTTTGGTTATAAAACAGATGGTAAAAGACTTAAACCTTGATATAGAAATTGTTGGTAGCCCTACTGTAAGAGAGCCAGATGGACTTGCGATGAGTTCAAGAAACATTTATCTATCTCCTAAGGAAAGAGAATCTGCGGTAAGTTTAAACCGGGCGCTTGAACTTGCTGAAAAATTAGTAAAAGAAGGAGAAAAAAATCCTGAGAAAATAAAGAAAACCCTTTTTGAATTCTTAAGAATGCATCCTTACTTAATAGTTCAGTATATAGAGATCGTAGACCCAGAGACTTTGGACCCGGTAGAAGTAATAGAAAAACCTGTGGTTTGTGCGATCGCTGCTTATGTAGGGAAGGCAAGACTTATAGATAATAGATTGATAAAACCTTAAATCCGAGGATAGGTGATGCTGATAAAACTGCTAAAAAGTAAAATTCATTTAGCCACGATAACTGATAAAAATTTGCTATATGAAGGTTCGTTAACCTTAGATAAAGAACTTATCAAAAAAGCTAATCTTAGACCTTTTGAAGCTGTATGGATTTACAATATTAACAACGGGATCAGGTTTGAAACCTATCTTATAGAGGGAGAAAAAGGCGAGGTGGTTTTAAACGGAGCAGCCGCAAGGTTAGGAGAGATAGGAGATAGGATTATCATAGCTTCTTATTCTTGGGTTTCTGAAAATGAGTTAGAAAACTTTTATACCACTTTAGTTTATTTAGACGAAAAAAATCAAATCCTAAATCTTAAAAAGGTTTCTTCTTATTAAAACTCGTGAGTGAAAAAAAACTGAAGATCTATCCTGTAAGCCTTGGTTGTGCCAAAAACAAAGCTGATTTTGAAAAGTTACTTGCCCTGTTGATTAAACAAGGGGCAGAAATAGTTCTTGTTCCTGAAGAAGCAACCCACTTTTGGGTTAATACATGTGCTTTTATTAAACCGGCGGTAGAAGAATCGTTAGAACATATTTTGGATTTAGGGGAGATTAAAAAACAAGGGCAATCCCTTATAGTTTCTGGTTGCCTAACAGGAAGATACGGTGCAGAAAAGTTAAAAGAACTTTTACCTGAGGTAGACGAATTTTACGGGATAGAACCTTATCAGTATTTTGCTAAACAAGAGCCGTATGAAAGAATACTAACAGAAAATCCCTTTTATGCCTTTTTAAAGATCTCAGAAGGTTGTAATAGAAACTGTGCTTATTGTACCATCCCTCAGATAAGAGGGCGTCTAAAAAGTAAGCCTGTAGATTTATTGCTAAAGGAAGCCGAGTTTTTACTTACCCTTGGGGTAAAGGAACTTATCCTGGTAGCTCAGGACATAACTTCTTATGGTTTAGACCTAAAACCAAAAGTAGATTTGGTAAGTCTGGTTAAAACCCTGAGTAAACTTCCTTTTGAGTTTAGGATAAGGTTACTTTATCTTTATCCTGTGCCTAACCTAAAAAGATTGCTAGAAGACTTTTTATCCATACCTAAGGTAGTTCCTTATTTTGACCTCCCTATCCAGCATGCTCATCCAGAGATTTTAAAAGCCATGAGAAGGCCTAATCACATAGAGTCTTTGGCAGAAACTATATTTTATCTTAGAACGGTAATCCCAGAGGTTGCGTTCAGGACTACGGTGATGGTTGGTTTTCCTGGGGAAGGAGAAAAAGAGTTTGAGTTCCTTTGTAATTTTTTACAAGAGATTGAGTTTGATTACTTAGGGGTATTCCCTTTTTATCCTGAAGAAGGTACTTTAGCTGAAAAACTCCCAGGTAAGGTTCCTTATAGAGAAAGGTTAAGAAGAAGACGGGAAGTTTTGAGACTACAGAAAGAGATTTCTAAAAAAAGATTAAGACTAAGAAAAGGGAAGGAAGAGGAGGTACTTTTGTTAGGGGAAGATGAAAAAGGAAGATTTTGGGGGATATCTAAAGCTCAAGCCCCTGAGGTAGACGGTATCACTTATCTTCTTTTGCCTAAAGGCTCAAAACTTAATTTAACTCCAGGAGAATTAATCAAAGGAAAGGTAAAAAAGTCAACCACCTATGATCTATATGTCGAGCCTATTATAAAATAAACTTTGCCAACTCTTGATCTTGTATAATATTTTCTAATTTTTCTCTTACATATTCTGGGGTGATTACTACTCTAGTAGGTGCGATATCTGGGGCCTCAAAAGAAATGTCTTCTAAAACTTTTTCCATTACGGTATAAAGTCTTCTTGCACCGATGTTTTCCATCTTTTGATTAAGTTCAAAGGCAACTTTAGCAATTTCTTCTATAGCTTCTGGAGTAAAATCTATCTCTACTTGTTCAGTAGCTAACAGGGCTTTGTATTGTTTGATGATAGCATTTTCAGTTTCAGTAAGGATTCGGATAAAATCTTCTTTGGTTAAAGGATCCAATTCTACTCTAATAGGAAACCTACCCTGAAGTTCTGGTATCAAATCCGAAGGTTTAGCGATATGGAAGGCTCCACTTCCGATGAAGAGGATGTAATCTGTTCTTACCATTCCATACTTGGTGTTAACCGTAGTTCCTTCTACGATGGGGAGTAAGTCTCTTTGAACCCCTTCCCTTGAAACATCAGGGCCATGCCCTTCTTCTCGACTTGCAATCTTGTCTATTTCATCTATAAAGATGATGCCGTTTGTCTCCGTCCTTCTTATGGCTTCCTTTATTACCTTGTCCATGTCTATAAGCTTAGCTGCTTCTTCTTTGGTTAAAATCTCTAAGGCCTCTTTCACCTTTACTTTTCTTTTTTTAGGTTTAAACGGTAAAATGGTAGAAAGCATATCTCTAAGTTGCATTTCTATTTCTTCTAACCCTGAGGCTGCAAAGATTTCTATGGTAGGAGGTTTTTGGGAGGCCTCAACTTCGATTTCTACATATCTGTCATTTAAGATCCCTTCCCTTAACATTTTAAGAAATTTTTCCCTGGTGAGAGGGTCATATTCTACCTTTGGAGAGGTAGAAGGTAAAAGAAGATCTACCAACCTTTCTTCTGCTAAAGTTTTCGCCTTTTCTAAAACCTTTTTCTCTTCTTCTTCTCTTACCATTTTAACCGCTATATGAACTAAATCTCTTATCATCGATTCTACGTCTCTTCCTACATAACCTACTTCAGTAAATTTAGTAGCCTCTACTTTTAAAAAGGGAGCATTAGAAAGTTTGGCCAACCTTCTTGCTATTTCTGTTTTTCCAACACCTGTAGGTCCGATCATCAAAATATTTTTAGGATAGATTTCTTCTTTTAATTCTTCTTTTAGTTGTTGTCTTCTCCAACGGTTACGCATAGCGATGGCAACAGCCTTTTTCGCCCTGTCTTGCCCTACGATATACTTGTTAAGCTCTGCTACGATTTCTCTTGGAGTAAGTTCTCTAGAATCTTTCATAGTTCCTCAACTGTTATTTCTAAATTGGTGTAAATACAGATTTCTCCTGCGATTTTGATGGCGATTTCTGCAATTTCTTTGGCAGAAAGGTCGGAGTATCTGAGTAAGGCCTTGGCTGCTGCTAACGCCATCGGTCCACCTGAACCTATGGCAACCACCTCTTCGTCTGGCTCTACCACATCTCCTGCCCCTGAGATGAGAAGGATGTGCTCTTTATCACAAGCTATAAGAAAGGCTTCAAGCCTTCTTAAGATTTTATCTGTCCTCCAGTCTTTAGCAAGCTCAACCGCAGCTCTTAAAAGCTGTCCTCCATAAGCTTCAAGCTTTTTTTCTAACCTCTCAAACAGGGTTAAAGCATCTGCGGTAGAACCTGCAAAACCAACCACCACGTTACCTTTATAGAGTTTTCTTATCTTTTTTGCCTTGTGTTTTAAGATGGTGTTGCCAAAGGTGACTTGACCGTCTCCTGCTATAGCCACCTTGCCGTCTTTTTTGACTGCTATAACCGTTGTCCCATGAAACATGTATTTATTTATACCACAAAAACTAAAATTAAAAAGTACTTATAAAGATTTTGATGCTGAAAACATCATAAACTAAAGTCTATCTGTTTTTATCTGGGTTTAAACTTTAAAACCTTAAAAAGAACCTTTCAACGGTAAGTTAATAAAACTACAACATAGAAAGGCTATAAGTTATACTTTATGACTAAAAATTTACCATGGTTAAGACCTTGGCTCCTTTTATCCTACCTTCTTTAAGTTCCAAAAGGGCCTTGGGAGCTTCATAAAAGGGATAACCTATAACGTCTGGCTTAAGTTTTAACCTTTTAGCAAGAGACAAAAACTCTTCAAGGTCTTGACGGGTAATGTTAGCCACAGACTTTATCTCTTTTTCAAGCCACAGGTCTCTTCCATAATCAAGAAAAAGAAGTTTTTCTTTGTCTTGCTCTTCCTTGCGGACGGCGTTTATGATAAACCTTCCGTTTGGTTTTAGGTTCTTAAGGAGAAGTAAAGGACGCCAGACTGGAGTGGTATCGATTATAGCTTTAAGACCCTCAGGTGGAGTTTCTTCAAAGTCTCCTGCCCAATCTGCACCAAGACTCAGTGCATGTTCTCTTTGTTTAGGGTTTCTGGCAAAAACATAGGTTTTGACTTTAGGAAATAGAGCTTTTACCAGTTTTAGGACTAAATGGTTTGAGGCTCCAAAACCAGAAAGCCCTAAGGTTTCTCCTTCTTCACCTTTTAGCTGAGTAAGCTTAAGAGCCCTATATCCGATAGCTCCTGCACAAAATAAAGGTGCAGCCTCCATAAGCGTTAATCCCTCAGGGATGGCAAAGGCAAAAGTTTCTTTTATCTTAAAATATTCTGCATACCCTCCGTTAGCGTCTTTACCTGTGGCTTTAAATTCTTGACAAAGGTTCTCCAAGCCTCTTTGACAATATTCACACCTTTGGCAAGAACTATAAATCCAACCAGCTCCTACTTTATCTCCTATCTTAAATTTTTTAACCTTTGGCCCTACCTCAACCACCTCTCCCACTATTTGGTGCCCTGGAACAACGGGTAAAATGTCTGGTGTAACTCGCCCTTCAATTTCGTCAAGCTCTGTATGGCAAATCCCACAAAAGTAGACCTTAACCAAAATTTCGTCCTCCTTAACCTCTGGAACAGGAAGTTCAACCAGCTTTAAAGAATCGGGTGAGAGGGGCCCAACTTTATCGATTACCCAGGCCTTCATCATTTTTCCCTTCTCCATATCCAACCTCCGTAATCTATGCGTTGTTTTTAAGAATAATATGAAAACTTAGATAATAAAGAGAAGAAAAATCCTTTAAAACAAACATAAAATTATAGTTTTTTTAATCTCATTAAACTTGACAAGGTAATATTTTATGTTATACAAATTTTAAAAATAAACATTTTTACAAAAACTTTTAAAACACATATAAAATAATTTGTGAAAATTTTAAGATTATTTTAAAAAATAGCTATAAAATAAAAGTTTTAGGAGATAGAGACATGATTTTTCGATTTTGTGTTAAGTTTTTATTTGTTTTGATGTGGATTTTAACAGCTTTTATTCCTTCTTTTGCTGAAGAAAAAGAGACAAAGCTTGAGGAGATTGTGGTAACTGCAACGAGAACTGAGAAAGAGGTGGGATCTGCTCCAGCTTCTGTAAATGTTGTTACAAAGGAAAAGATCGAGCTTAAAGCTCCAAAAACAATTGATCAAACACTTAATGATATCCCTGGGGTCATGGTAAGAAGGGGCAAGGGCTTGATGGATACACTTTCTTTTATTACTCTAAGAGGAATTCCTGAACAAAAAAGAACTTTGATTATGATTGATGGAGTTGTTCTAAATAATCCCTATACTGGAAATGTAAAAATGGGCGGATACTTTCCTGAAGACCTTGAAAGAGTTGAGGTTGTAAAAGGACCTTTTTCCTCTCTATATGGTGGTTATGCGATGGGTGGTGTTGTAAACTTTATCACAAAGATGCCTGAAAAGAGAGAATTTACCTTTAAAACAGGATATGGCTCAAGCTGGGACCGCGGAGAGGCAATGGATGACTTAAGAAGAGTTTATATTTCTTATGGAGATAAACTTTGGGGCAAATTTAGCATATTTTTAAGCTATGGCTGGCAGGGAACAAATGGATATCCCACTGATTTGAATGTCCAGACAACAAAGCCACCAGTAGGAATTACCGGATATGAGGTAACCTCCACGAAAGAGGGTAAAACTGCCTATTTAATTGGTGATAAGGGAGATAATAGGTGGTGGGATGATGGAATAACAATTAAGGCACAGTATGAGTTTACAAAGGATACGAAGATAAATATTTCATTTATGAGAAATCGTTATGAGTATAACTACGATGATCCTCATACTTACTTGAGAAATGCCGCAGGAAATCCAGTTTGGTCTTACGGATCTGTTACAGAAAACTCATTCCTTAATGGTGCTGGAGGAAGAATTCAGAATACCTATGCCCTGAGTTTTGAGACCTCTCTTTTTAAAGACTTAAAGATGAAGCTAAATCTTTCATACCTTGACACAGAAAAAGATTGGTATGTAACAACAAGTTCTGGTGCAAAGTTGGATGGTAGCTGTACTTCAACTTCATGCTATGTATCAAATACTCCAGCAAAAGCTTACATGGCAGACCTGCAGTTTAGTGTTCCACTATTCAACAATCAGATTCTTACCTTTGGTGGTTCTTTCAGACACGGATATGCAAATACAAAAGAAAAATATCTCAAAAACTGGAAGGACGAAAACTTAACAACAACCTTAAAATATGAATCAAAGGGGAAGGATAAGACCTACTCTTTCTTCATTCAGGATGAGATAATGCTTCTTAATAATCTTACTGCTTATATTGGATTCAGGCAGGATTGGTGGAAAACCTATGATGGATATGCTAATGATGTTGGTAAAGCTGGATATCCAAAGGAGTATCCATCAAAGACCGCTTCTTCTTTTAGTCCGAAATTTGCTCTTGTTTATAAACCCTTTGCTATTACAACCCTTCGTGGCTCGATTGGAAAGGCATTTAGACCACCAACAGTATATGAGCTTTACAGAACATGGACTTCTAGGTCAACCATCTACGTTTCCAATCCTGATTTAGACCCTGAAAAAGTTACCTCATGGGATATTGGAGTTGAGCAGAAACTCTGGAAAGGTGCAAAGGTATCCCTGATATATTTTGAAAACTACATGAAAGACTTAATTTATCGTAAAACTGTTAAAATTGGATCATATACCCGGCAGGAGTATGTCAATGTTGGAAAAGCTGAATCTCGTGGAGTTGAGTTTGAGCTTGAGCAGAAATTTGAAAATTGGTTTAGAGTTTTCGTAAATTTCACCTATACAGATTCTGAGATCAAAGAAAATGAGGCAAAGCCAGAAACTGTAGGTTGCAGATTGACATATACTCCATTATGGAAGGCAAATATAGGAGCTGAGTTTGAGAAATCCGGTTTTCAAGTATTTATCATTGGTAGATATGTTGATAAGTGGTATGGTAATGATGACAATTCAGACAAAGAAAAAAATGTTTATGGTTCCTATGATCCATACTTTGTCGTTGATGGAAGAATTGCATATCAGATAACTAAGTTTGCAAAGCTTAGCTTCTCAGTTGATAACATATTTGACAGAAAATACTATCAATACTACAGAGCACCGGGAAGGTCATGGTTCGCCGAGCTTACTTTAAAGTTTTAGTAATATTAACAACATTTTTAATGGTAGGGGTAGTTCATGCCTCTACCATAACTATAACTGACAAGCTTGGAAGAAAGGTAAGTCTTAAAGTCCCTGTTAAAAGAGCAGTAGTTGTCATTTCATATGAGCTTATACCTGCATTGAATTTATGGGATCAGGTTGTAGGTGTGTCTCGCTGGGCAGAGGAAAACTGCGGTTTGTATAAAGCATTTGTAAATGAGAATCCTGCACTTAAGAAACCTTTAGTTGGTGCTGGAAGTGATGTAAATGTGGAGGCTGTGTTGAAACTTAATCCTGATGTAGTAATTACATGGACATACAATCCTAATACAATAAGATTTCTTGAACAAAAGGGAATAAAAGTAATTGGAATATATCCTGAAAGTCTTACAGAGCTTTACCGGGATATGAGAATGCACGGAAAGATTTTCGGTAAAGAAAAGAAAACAGAAGAAGTAATAAAAGAAATGAACAGAATATTCAAACTTATTGAAGACAGAGTAAGTAAAATACCCTCAGATAAGAGAAAAAAGGTAATCCATCTTGGAGGAACTCCAACAAGGGTTTCAGGAGTATTGGGAGTTATTAATGATTTAATAAAAATTGCAGGAGCAATTAATCCTGCAGGCACAATCATGCAAAGAAATGTTGATGTTTCAGTAGAAAAAATAATTGAGTGGAATCCGGATGTAATATTCATCTGGGGTTCTGCAGGATATGATGAATCCTGGCTCTACCATAATTCCCAGTGGAGGTTCATAAAGGCAGTAAAAAACCGTAAAGTCTACAAGCTTCCAAGGTGGTCAACATGGTCGCCAAGACTAGCACCAATTGCTCTTTACATGGCTATGAAGATTTATCCTGAGTATTTTAGGGACATTAACTTTGAAAAGATAGCTGATGATTTTTACAAAAAAGTGTTTGGAATATCTTACTATAAAGTGAAGCGGTATGAAGGGTATTAAAGCGATAATGATAATTTTTTCTCCTTTACTTGTCTCTTGGATTGCTCTTTTTCTTGGTGCCTACGAGATTACGCCATTCATGGTTTTAAAGATTCTTTTGAATGAGACATTTCATATCTTTGAAATCGGAGATATACCTGAAAAGGCAATAATTATTGACATAAGACTTCCGAGAGTGATCCTTGCCGGATGTGTAGGTGCCTCACTTTCAGTTTCAGGAGTAACCCTTCAGGGTATATTCAGAAATCCTCTGGTTGATCCATTTATCCTCGGGATTTCAGCAGGTGCTGCCTTTGGATGTGCCCTGACTATCGGATTTTTGAGTGTGCTTCCTGTTCAGATTATGGCTTTTTTATTTGCCGTGCTTGCCGTAGTCATTGCTTATACAGTTGCGAGGGTGCAGGGGGAGGTGTCCCGTCTCCCTCTTATTCTTTCTGGAGTGATAGTTTCAGCCTTTTTTACAGCAATGGTTTCAATAGTCAAATTTCTTGTTGACCCTCACAAACTTCAGAGCATCGTTTACTGGCTTATGGGAAGTTTCTCTCTTGCCGACTGGAAAGCTGTAAAAATTGGAGCAGCTGGAGTTTTTTTTGGAGTTTTGCCTATTTTTTTAATGCGATGGAGGCTTAATGTAATGAGTATGGGAGAAGAGGAGGCTAAGGCACTGGGAGTAAACATAAAGAGGGAGAGACTACTTTTCATAGGCTTTTCAACTTTTGCTGTAGCTGTGGCTACATCTCTTTGTGGGATCATAGGATGGGTTGGTCTTATCGTGCCTCATCTGGTAAGAATGCTTACAGGGCCTGACCATAGAAGCCTTGTTCCACTTTCTCTTTGTGCAGGTGCTGCCTTCATGATTGCTGCCGATACTATTTCAAGAACTCTTACAAGTTTTGACATACCTGTAGGAATAGTAACAGCCCTTACTGGTGCACCATTTTTCCTATACCTTATGAAACATGGGGGTCAAGAAGCCTGGGGTAAGTGATGCTTAGCGTAAAAAATATTTATTTCAAGCATAAAACAACCGGAAGGGAAGTTTTAAAGGGTGTAAGTTTTGATGCTCTGGATGGTAGCATTACCACAATTCTTGGCCCAAATGGTTCAGGGAAAACCACACTTTTTAAATGCATAATCGGACTGTGGAAACCTCATAAAGGCGAGGTTATGGTTGATGGTGTTTCTGTAGATAAGCTTTCTTTCAGAAAAAGGGCAAGGATTTTTTCGGTGGTTCCTCAGGAGCATGAACCTCCTTTTCCCTATTCAGTTTTTGATGTGGTTTTGATGGGCAGAGCAAGCTATGTTGGAGTTTTTTCATCTCCTGGTAAAAGAGATTATGAAATGGCTGAAGAGGCTTTAAAAATAGCTGGAATTGAACATTTAAGAGATGTGCCCTACACAAAAATAAGTGGTGGAGAGAGACAGCTTACCTTGATTGCAAGAGCTCTTTGCCAGAATGCTCCTGTGATGTTACTTGATGAGCCGACCTCACATCTTGATTTTAGAAATCAGATAACTCTGCTTAAAAAAATCAAGGAAATTGCAGGACAGAGAAAATTGACTGTTGTTATGACCCTACACGATCCAAATCTGGCAGGTATTTTTTCTGATAAGGTGGTTGTAATTAACTCAGGAACCAAGGTAGCAGAAGGAAGTCCTGAAGAAGTTCTTACAGAGGATTTGATTAAAAGAGTTTATGATGTTGAGGTAAGAAAAACTCAGATTAACGGACGAAGTATAATATGTCCTGTTTTGTAGGAGGATTAAAATGCTCAAAATAGTTTCCATCGTTTGGCAGAGCTATTACAATGCAGTTTTAAGAGCATCAAAAAGTATTAAAGAGTTTAAGATAAAAGTCTACTCAGCAAGAGTCCTTGACTCAAAACCTGAGAGGCTTGATGAAGTCTTGAAAGAGATTAAAGATGCTGATATTTTATTTCTTTATCGTTCAACAGAACCAGTTTGGGAAGAGATAGAAAAAACAATAAAGAAAGAGGGTTTAAAAGCAAAAATAGTATGCCTTGGGCATGATCCTTCTTACTGGATGCTTTCCAATGTAGACCATAAGATTGTGCATAAAGCATATAAATATCTCGTGATAAATGGGGAAAAAAATATTAAAAATCTATTTCTCTTTCTTGCTAATGAGCTCACCGGTTTAAATATTCTTTATGATGAACCCGAAGAAATTCCATGGGAAGGGCTATATCACCCAAGGGCAGAAATCATTTTTACTGATGTTGAGGAATATCTCAGCTGGTATCAAAGATACAAACCTCATACATACGGAAAAAATCCCACAGTTGGAATACTTTTTTCGAGGCATTACTGGATAAACGGTAATACCGAGGTTGAGGATTTGCTTATTGAAGAGCTTGAGGCAAAGGGATTTAATGTAATCTCAGCGTTTGCCTATTCTGTAAAGGATAATGCTTTAGGAACAAAGGGTAGCGGAGAGGTAATATTAGATTGGTTCTTTGATGAGCATGGTACACCAAGAATTGATATTATGGTGAAGCTTATCTCCTTTTTCTTGGGAACTAACAGAGAAAAGACAATAGATAACACTGAAGTAGCCGCAGATGGAGTTGAGATTCTGAAAAGGCTTAATGTGCCGGTTATTTCACCCGTCTCTTCTTATTATAAAACAATTGAAGAATGGGAAAAGGAAGATTTAAATCTTGATATTGGTTGGTCTATTGCGCTTCCTGAGTTTGAAGGAGTCATTGAGCCAGTTATTATTTCTGCGCAAAAAGAAGGCTCTGAAGATGAAAGGATAAAAGTCCCAATAAGAGAAAGGGTGAAAAAACTTGTAGAAAGGATTTCTCGATGGGTTGAGCTTAAAAAAACTCCTGCCCATGAAAGAAGGGTTGCCTTTATACTTCACAACAACCCATGTGCCTCTGTTGAAGCAACGGTTGGCTCAGCTGCTTATCTTGACAGCATTGAAAGTGTAGTTGAGATTATGAAAAAGATGAAAGAATCTGGCTACAATGTTGATCCACCTGAGAACGGAAAAGCCTTGATAGATGAGATAATGAGTAAAAAGGCAATTTCAGAGTTCAGATGGACAACTGTTGAAGAAATCGTTGAAAAAGGTGGTGTTATTGCTTTAGTTGATAAGGAAAAATATCTTGAATGGTTCAATGAACTTCCTCCCAAGACCCGTTTAAAAATGATTGAGGCATGGGGAGAGCCTCCAGGGGAACACAAAAATGAAATACCTCCTGCAATGGTTTACGATGGAAAAATCGTAATCACAGGGCTTAGATTTGGAAATGTTTTGGTTATGGTTCAACCAAAAAGAGGATGTGCAGGAGCAAGATGCGATGGACAGGTCTGTAGAATACTTCACGATCCCGATACACCACCACCTCATCAGTATGTGGCAACGTATAAGTGGCTTTCCCGTGAGTTTAAAGCTCATGCAGTAGTTCATGTAGGCACTCATGGAAATCTTGAATTTTTGCCAGGTAAAGGGGTTGCCCTTTCTCAAGCCTGTTTTCCTGACATTGGTATTGATACAATGCCTCACCTTTATATTTACAATGCCGACAATCCACCTGAGGGTACCATCGCCAAGAGACGCTCTCTGGCAGTTCTTGTTGATCACATGCAGACTGTCCTTACGGAAGGAGGACTTTACGATGAACTTTTAGAGCTTGACAGACTCCTTGGTGAGTATGAAGAGGCAAAGAAAAAAGAACCTGCAAGGCTTCATGTTCTTGAACACTTGATAATACATGCGATTACCAAATCAAAGCTTGACAGAGAGATAAAAGTTTTATGGCAGGGCAAGAAGATTTCACTTTCAGAGTTAAGCCATGATGAGCTGCATCAGATACCCTTTGAGAAAATTGTGGAAGAAGCGCATGCAAAGCTTTCGCTTATTAGAAATACCCAGATCCAGGATGGTATGCATGTTTTTGGCAGGGTTCCAGAGGCAGAAAGAAGGATTGATTTTATTTATTCAATTCTAAGATACGATGCAGGAAGTGAAGTTTCACTGAGAAAAGAGATCGCAAAATTACTTGGATACGAGCTTTCAGATCTTGTTTCGAATCCTCAGGGTTTTGATCCTGAAAAAGGCAAATCCTACGGTGCAATTTTAGAAGAGATAGACAGGATAGGCAAAGAAGTGATAAAAAAAGTTTTGTTTCAGGAGGTTAACTGATGGAAATTTTAAAGAAGATTGACTGGCAAAGACCAGAATGGAAGGCAATAAAGGAAAAAATTCTTGAAATTAACAGAAAGATTGAGGAATCACGTGAGATAGAATCTTTACTTCATGGACTTTCTGGAGGGTATATTCCTCCAGGTCCTTCAGGATTGATAGCCCGTGGAAGGGATGATGTTTTACCTACAGGGAGAAACTTTTACAGCCTTGATCCCCACAGAGTTCCTACAAAAACTGCCTTTGAGATTGGTAAAAGACTTACTGAAAAACTTATTGAAAAGCATGTTACTGAAGAGGGGAGATATCCAGAAAATGTTGCTATTTATTGGCAGTGCTCAGACATCATGTGGGCAGATGGAGAGGGTATGGGTCAGATTATGTATCTTTTAGGAGTAAAGCCTATATGGCTTTCCAATGGAAGGGTCAAAGGGTTTGAAATAATTCCTTTAAATGAGCTTGGTAGACCCCGCATTGATGTCACCATCAGGGTCTCAGGTATTACAAGAGACAATTTCCCGATGTGCATCGAACTTATAGATGAGGCCATACAAGTAGTTGCCTCTTTAGATGAGCCATTGGATATGAATTTTGTTCGCAAGCATACTTTAGAGTTAATTGCTCAAAATGAAGTTGACTTTCGTTCAGCAACATTAAGAGTTTTCTGCTCAATGCCTGGTACCTATCAAGCAGGGACTCAGCTTGCTGTTTATGCTTCGGCATGGAAAGAAGAAAAAGACCTTGCGGAAGTATTTCTTTACTGGAATGGATATGCCTACGGAAAGGGAATCTGGGGTGAAAGCAAGCATAAAGAGTTTGCCCAGATTTTAAAAAGCGTTGATATTACTTACAATAAAGTAGTATCAGACGAGTACGATCTTTTGGGATGTTGCAGTTATTTTGGAACTTATGGAGGAATGACAGCTGCAGCAAGGCATTTAAGTGGTAAGGAGGTAAAAACCTACTATGGAGATACAAGAAATCCTGACCATGTAGAGGTAAGAACACTTTCTGATGAGATAAGACGTGTGGTAAGGACAAAGCTTCTAAATCCAAAATGGATTGAGGGAATGAAGAGACACGGATATAAAGGTGCTGGGGATATTTCAAAAAGAATAGGAAGAGTCTATGGTTGGGAAGCAACAACTAAAGAAGTTGATGACTGGATATTTGATGACATAGCAAGAACATTTATCATGAACGAGGAAAATAGAAAATTTTTTGAGGAACATAATCCATGGGCGATGGAAGAGATTGCCAGAAGACTTATTGAGGCGATGGAGCGCGGATTGTGGAATCCTTCCGAGGATGTAAAAGAGGTCTTGAAGGTATTTTATCTTGAAATTGAAGGCTGGATAGAAGAAAAAATGGGAGATATTAAAGGGGATTTTCAAGGAGGTTCAATTGATGTTATAACAGCAGAAGAGGTAGAGTTCTGGAAAAATAAAATGAGAGAGGTAATAAAATGATATTTCCATTTACTGCTATTGTCGATCAGGAAGAGATGAAGCTTGCATTAATTCTTAATGTGATCGACCCAAGCATCGGTGGAGTACTTATTATGGGTGAAAAAGGAACTGCTAAATCAACAACTGTTCGTGCTTTGGCTGATTTACTTCCTGAGATAGAAGTGGTTAAGGGTTGTAGATTCAACTGTTCCCCGGAAGGGCCTTTTTGCAGTGATTGTTTAGAAAAAATTAAAAATAACGAAACATTAGAGTTTGAAAAAAAGAAGATGAGAGTGGTTGAGCTTCCACTTGGAGTAACCGAAGACAGGGTTGTTGGGAGCCTTGATATTGAGCATGCAATAAAAAAAGGCGAAAAACGCTTTGAGCCAGGTATTCTTGCAGAGGCCAACAGAAACTTTCTTTATATTGATGAAGTGAATCTTTTAGAAGATCACATTGTGGATTTACTCTTGGATTCTGCAGCGATGGGAGTAAACACGGTCGAAAGGGAGGGGATCTCCTTTGTTCATCCTGCAAGATTTATTCTTGTTGGAACCATGAACCCTGAAGAAGGAGAACTCCGTCCACAACTTCTCGACAGATTTGGACTGTGTGTTTTTGTTAATTCATTAAAAGAAAAGAGTTTAAGAGTTGAAGTACTTAAAAGAAAAGCCGAATTTGATGATGATCCTGAAGGTTTTTTAAAAAAATGGGAACCTCATCAACAAAGCCTTGCCGCAAGGATCATAAAGGCAAAAGAGAATCTTAAAAACGTAAAAATTACTGAAGACGCTCTCTCTAAAGTTGTTGAGATTACTTCTCAATTAAATCTTGATGGTCATAGAGCAGACATAGTGATGTTAAAAGCTGCCCGTGCTCATGCAGCGTATAATGAAAGAAAAGAGATTATTCCAGATGATATTAAAAAAATTGCGCCTTTAGCTTTAAAACACAGGCTTAAAAGACTACCTTTTGAAGAAATCTCAACAGAACTGGAAAAGCTTAACGAAGTTATTACACGAATATAGAATGACTTTTTCAGATTTTGTAGACCAAGAACAGGCAAAACTTGCTCTGATTTTAAATGCAATACTGCCAGACTGTGGTGGACTTCTATTAGTTGGTAAGAGAGGAACAGGCAAGTCCACCCTCTTAAAAGCTTTCAAAAATATTGTTCAGGCTCTTAATATTCCTTTTGTTGAACTTCCCATGAATTCTACTGAAGAGGCAGTTTTAGGCGGAATTGATATTGAAGAGACAGTTAAGCAAGGTAGAAGAATTTATCAAAAAGGACTTGTTTCAAAGGCACACGGGGGATTTCTTATGATTGAAGATATAAACCTTTTCCCTAATGATATACTCTCCCTGATTTTTGAAGTCCAATCAAGAGGGGAAAATATCATTGAAAGAGAAGGAATTACACTAAAAGAGCCAGCTAAATTTCAGATTCTTGCAACGATGAACCCAGAGGAAGGAGATTTTTCAGCTCATTTTCTTGATAGATTTGGTATGTGCGTGATTATGGATGAAATTAAAGATAAAAATAAAAGGATAGAGATCGTAAAACTTAATCTCGACTGTGCAGATCAAAATAAGGATTTTCAGTTAATAGAAAGAATTTTAAAGTCAAAGGAATTTATCAAACAACTCAGACTTTCAGATGAAATAAAAGAATACATAGCCGAATTAACGCTAAAAGAAGCTGTTTCAGGACATAGGGCTGATATATTTTTAATGTATGCCTCAAAGGCCTATGCAGCTTATAAGGAAGAAAAAGAAATCCGAAAAGAACATGTTGATAGGGTTGCTCCTCTTGTTTTTATTCACAGAAAAAGGCAGGTTGAGAATCCTCAAACAGAAGAGAAAGAACAAGAGCAGAAAAGAAAGGAAAATACAGAGGAAAGAGGAAACAAAGAAAATAAACCAAAACATACTTCATCAACTCAATTTTCCGAGCAAGGAAGTCCTCAGGAAAGGCCATCAAGTGAAAAAGAGGAAGTTTTTCCAGTTGGTGACAGCTTTAAAGTAAAAAGAATTTTATTAAAAAAGGATAGAATTTTGAGAGAAGTTTTTGGAAGAAGAACAAAAACAAAAATAAAAGGTAGAGGAGGAAGATTTGTTAGAAGTTTAATGCAAAAAAGAGAGGATATTGCCATTTCTGCAACACTTAGAGCAGCAGCCCCATTTCAAAAAGTAAGAGGTAGAAAAGATAAGCTTATCATAAAAGATCAGGATCTAAGATATAAAGAAAAAGAGAGAAAGATGAGCCATATTGTTATATTTGTTGTGGATGCTTCTGGTTCTATGGGTGTTGAGCAAAGGATGATACAAACAAAAGGAGCAATACTGTCTCTTCTTATGGATTGCTATCAGAAAAGAGATAAAGTTGCGATGATTGTTTTCAGAAAAGACCGTGCAGAGGTAGTTCTCCCCCCAACCTCTTCTCATGACCTTGCTTTAAAAAGACTAAAACAAATTCCCACAGGAGGTAAAACACCACTTTCAGCAGGGCTTATGGAAGCATATAAGTTGATAAAAAGAACATCTTTAAAAGAACCAGAAGCCCGTTTTTTGATGATTCTCGTCACAGATGGCAAAGCTAACGTTCCTATCGCTGAAAAATCCTCTATCACTTTATTTGAAGAAGTCAGGAAAATCTGTTCTACACTGAAAAATATACCTAAAGTCGATTTTGTAGTCGTTGATACAGAAAAGAAAAATAAATTTATAAAAATAGATATGGCACTAAAAATTGCAGAATGGCTTTCTGGTAAATATTTTAAAATAAATACTCTTACATCTGAAAATCTTGTAGAAATTGTAAAGTTCTATAAGATAGATTAAAGATTGTTTTGGTAGAAAATCTACAGTTATTAATTGTATCTATCCCTGCAAAGTAAGAACCTTCTTACTAGAGATACCGCTTTGTGAACCAAATTCATCTTAGTATTCAAAAAGAAGAAATTTTTCATAGGTTGTAAATTTTTATCGGCAAATTAGGGCTAATGCGTGTGCTTGACTTTTATACCGGTAAGTTTTAAAATAAAAATAGTTTAAATATTAATACGAAATTTACTTTTGGTAGTTAGGGACTATGGAGCTTAAGAAATTAAAAAGAATTTCAGAATACGAGTGGGAAATTTCTCCTGTAGGTGATATGAAAGTTCCTGGAAAAATTTTTGCCAGTCAGAAGTTAGTTGAAGAAATGGATGAAAAGGTCTATGAGCAGGTCTGTAATGTAGCAAGTCTTCCTGGTATTGTGAAGGCTTCTATCGCCATGCCAGATGCTCATTGGGGATATGGGTTCCCTATCGGAGGGGTTGCTGCCTTTGACCCTGAAGAAGGAGGTATCATCTCTGTCGGTGGGGTGGGATACGATATCTCCTGCGGGGTTAGAACTCTTCTTACTCCCTTAGAAAAAAACGAAGTAATTCCTCATTTAGAAACTTTGGTAAAGATGCTTTTTGAAACCGTTCCTTCAGGGGTAGGCTCGGAGGGAACTATAAAGCTTTCCCCCTCTCAATTAGATGAGGTCTTAGTTGAAGGGGCTAAGTGGGCGGTAAAAAAGGGGTATGGGATTCCAGAAGATTTGGAGTATATAGAGGAAAAAGGTTGTATGCCTGGAGCTGACCCCAGCTTTGTGTCTATGGAAGCCAAAAAGAGACAACACAGACAAATAGGGACCTTAGGCTCAGGGAACCATTACTTAGAAATTCAATATGTCTCAGAGATCTATAATCAGGAAGTAGCTGAGGTGTTTGGTCTTTTTAAAAACCAGGTGGTAGTTACCTTTCATTGTGGTTCTCGGGCTTTGGGGCATCAAATCGCTACCGATTATCTTCCTGTTTTAGCCAAGGCTGCAAGGAAATATGGTATCCCTATCAAAGAAAAAGAGTTGGTTTGTGCCCCTATCGACTCTCCTGAAGGAGAAAGTTATTTTAAAGCCATGGTTTGTGGGATAAACTGTGCTTTAGCCAACCGCCAGGTGATTACCCATTTAGTAAGAGAGGTTTTTCAAGAGATATTCCCAGGGATATTCCTTAAAGTACTTTATGATGTTAGTCATAATACCTGTAAAGTGGAACATCACTTAATAAACGGTAAACTAAAAAAGCTTTATGTCCATCGTAAAGGAGCTACGAGAGCTTGGGGTCCCGGGAGAAAAGAGTTGCCTAAGGAGTATCAAAAGGTAGGTCAGCCTGTTATCATCGGTGGTTCTATGGGGACAGCCTCTTACATTTTGGTCGGCACCGAAGAAGGAGAAGAAAAAGCCTTTGGTTCTGCCTGTCACGGAGCAGGAAGGACGATGAGTAGAAATCAAGCTATTAAAACTTTTAGGGCAGACCAAATAATAGAAAATCTAAGGAAAAAGGGTATCATAGTAATGGCTAAATCTAAAAAAGGGTTATGTGAGGAAGCACCAGAGGCTTATAAGGATGTTAACGAGGTAATCGAGGCTACCTGCAAGGCAGGTCTTACCAAAAAGGTAGCTAAGTTAATACCTATAGGTTGTATTAAAGGCTAAAATCTCGTTAAAAAGGGGGTAGGTGATGAAAAAGAGATGGGTTAAGTTTTTAGGTATCGTTTCTGCTGGGTTGTTAGCTTTTGGTTGTAGCTGCCCTATCGAAGCTCCAGAGAAGGCAGTAGCTCAACCTGCACCACAACCACCAGCTTGTCCAGAGTGTGTAAAGAAGGTAGAGGATGAGTTAAAAGCTTTAAAGCTTCAGGTAGAAAGTCTTAAGTCTCAAGTTGACAACCTCAAGGTTGATACAGCAGAGGCCAAGCAAGCTTCTCAAAAAGCAATAGAAGCGGCAAACAAAGCTGAAGAAGCTGCACAAAAGGCAGAGGCAGCTGCCAAAAAATGCGAAAGAGTTTTTGAAAAAGGATTAAAAAAGTAAGGTTATGCAGCGTCCTTTTGAAGCACTCGGGGAATACTTTGGTATAAGTATTCCCCGAAAAAAGTTAAAGTTAAACGATCCCTTGCTTTTGGAAAAACCCTCTTTTTGCGAGGAAAAGGACTGGTCTGAGGTGGTTAGCAGGGCCAAACCTCTTAAGGAAAAAAACTTTCTTTGGTTTTTTACCCCTAAAAAACCATTCTGGGACCTTAAAAAGGATTGGCCTCCTAAAAGAATAGACCTTAAGGTTTGGCTCACTTCAGAATACATAGAAGGTGGTTTTTCCAAGACTTACAAAAGTTTAGTGTATGAATTAAGAGAAGGAAGGTTTTCTGTTAAAAAAACCTTAAACTTGAGAGGGATGTTTGTAGAGGAGGCCAAAATCGCGTTCGAAGAGTTTTTGAGGGAGGCCATTATAAACGGTGATAATTGCGTGCTTATCATCCACGGAAGAGGCCTTTCTTCTAAAAAAGAGCCGGTGCTTAAAACCAAGGTTAAAGAATGGCTTGAAAGGGGACCTTTTAGAAAATATGTTATGGCTTTTTGTTCTGCCAGACCTTGTGATGGAGGGTTAGGGGCAACCTACGTCCTCTTATCTTCAAAACCTATCAAAAAGTCTAAAAAGTCGTAGTGTTTTATGTTTTTACAAGGTCCAAGGTCAAAACTTTTTGTCACCGGTGATCCTGGAGTAGGCAAAACTACCTTAGTCGAAAAGTTGACTAAATATTTATCAAAAATAAACCTTCCGTTTAAAATAAGAGGTTTTTTTACCAAAGAAATCAGAGAAAACAGCAAGAGAAAAGGTTTTAAAATCATCGATCCTTTTCTTTCTAAAGAATTTCTCCTTGCCAAAAGAAAAGACCTTGTTAATCCCTCAGAGTCTATAAACACTTACCATACTGTAGGAAAATATGCGGTGTTTTTAGAGGGGTTAGAAACACTTCTGGAAGAGTATAAGAAAGATTTGATAGACGGGGCTCAGGTTTTTTGGGTGATAGATGAAGTAGGAAAGATGGAAGCTTTATCTAAGAGTTTTTGTCATTTTATAGAAAAGCTCTTAGGTTCTTCTTGTTTTTTACTTGCAACCGTAGGCAAAGGAGAAACACCTTTTTTAAAAAAGGTTTTTTCCTTTGAACCAGCTTTAAGGTGTGAAGTAACCACTGAGAACCGAGATTTTCTGGAAGAAAGACTGAAAATAGAGTTCAAAAGAAAGGGTAAGTTGATAGTTTTTGAGGGGATAGATGGAGCAGGTAAAACCACCGTTAGTAAGCTTTTGGTAAAAGCTTTAGAGGATCAGGGAGTTTCAGTTTTTTGGGGATGCGAACCTACTTCTCAAGGCCCTTATGGTAAAGTTTTACGCGAAAAGCTGCAACAAAGAGAGGCCCATCCGTTAGAGATTAAACAACTTTTTTTGAAAGACCGGGAATGGAACGTAAAAAATTTTATTTTACCTAAGCTTAAGGAAGGAGCTTGGATAGTTTTAGACAGATATTATCTTTCTACTCTCTCCTATCAAGGAGCTCAAGGGTTTGACTTAAAAAGCCTTTTTATAAAAAACGAGACCATCGCTCCTTTGCCAGACTTGGTAGTTTACTTAGACCTAACGATAGATGAGGCCTTAAAAAGGCTTAACTCTACCAGAGACAACCTTACGTTTTTTGAAAAAACCGAGTTTTTAACCAAAGTAAGAGAAAACTACTTAAAAATCCTTCCTTGGTTTAATCACGTAAAATTAGATGCCACAAAACCTTTAGAGGAAAACCTGAATTATTTGATAGAAACTTTACACCGTAAATTTAAAAGTTCCCTTTCCTAAAATGTCGTGAAGATGTAAAATCCCGGTAAGTTTTCCGTCAAAGTCCACAACCGGTAAAACCGTAATCAGATGTTTTTCCATCATTTCTAAGGCTTCGTAAGCTAAGGCATTTTCTTGTATGGTTTTAGGGTTTTTGGTCATTACTTCTTCTACTTTAAGATTATCTATAGAGCCATACTTTAAAAAAATCCTTCTTAAATCTCCGTCGGTGATGATACCTGTAAGAGCATTAAATTGGTTTACGACTAACACGCATCCCAGCCTTTTTTGATCTATTTCTTTTATGGCTTCCTTTAAAAAGGTACCTTGTAATACCTTAGGAATGTTTTCACCGGTAAGCATTATTTCTTTAACCTTAACCTTAAGCCTTTCCCCTAAAGAACCTCCAGGATGATTTTTCCTGAAATCTTCAGACCCTAAGCCCTTGATTTCAAACAGGCAAATAGCTAGGGCATCACCTAAGGCTAAACAAGCGGTAGTGCTGGTGGTAGGAGCTAAGTTAAAGGGACAAGCCTCTTTGGGTACCCTTCCGTTAATCACCACGTCTGAAAGCTGGGCTAACCGGCTATCTAAATTTCCTGTAATACTGATGATTTTTATGTTTCTTTTTTTTAGTATGGCTACCAACTCACAAACCTCAAGGGTATTCCCTGAATAAGAAAGGGCAAGGACCACATCTTCAGGGGTTACCATCCCAAGGTCTCCATGTAAAGCCTCTACAGGATGAAGAAAGAAAGCCGGAGTTCCGGTAGAAGAAAGGGTAGCTGCAATTTTCCTTCCTATAATACCACTTTTTCCTACCCCTGTAACTACTATTCTTCCTTTAGTTTGTAAGATGATATCTACCGCTTTTACAAAGGAGCTATCAAGATTCTTTATAACTTCTTCTATCCCTAATTTTTCAGTTTCTAACACACTTTTAGCTTTTTCTAAAATCTCTCTTTCTTTTAACATGTGTAAACCTCAGGTGAATTTTTAATGAAAAACAGGAGGGTTTATCGGGACTTCAAAAAGTATTTTTTGTTCTTCAACCCCTACCATTATAGAAAGAAGTTCTAAAACTTTGTTTATCATCCTGGTAATCATTTCTTCTCGATAGAAAAGAGCACTTAATTTTTGCTCTATTTCTCCTGAGGGATCTGAAGAAAAATCTTTTTTCGAAAGGTGTTTGTAAAACTGGTAAAAAACTTTTCGCATATTGACCCGTTCTTTTATGTTTTTCAAGATCTCTTCAGGTTCAAATGACTTTTGGGTAGATACAAGGTTTTGAAAATATTTTATGTCTTCTTCTTGAAATTGCCAAAAAAGGTCTATCCAATCTTCAAGACTGATCACTTTATCTTGATTCTCCATGAGTTTTAATGTAAAACAAATCCTTAAAAATGCAACCTGGTTTAAGACCCTATATCTTCAGAAAAAGAGGAAAGGTTGAACAAGACAGAGTTTTTAAGTACCCTTTTGGCCCCAACGAACCGGTTTCTGAAATAGTTGCTGTCTAAGGAATCTACAGCAAGCCCCTTTTTAGTAGAGGAAAAATGCATAAAACGGTTGTTTCCTATGTAAATACCTACATGGTTTATACTCTCAGGCCTTCTGTTTTTAGCAAAGAATAGTAAATCCCCGGGAATAAGTTCATCTTTAGACACGGAAACCCCTATCCAAAACTGTTCTCTTGAGGTTCTCGGAAGTGCTATTCCTAAACTCTCAAACACCTTTTTTACAAACATAGAACAGTCCATATATCCGTTGCCATTACCTCCTAACTTATAACGATAATCCTCATATTGTTTGGCTATCTCAATAAACTTGTCTTGCAATCGTTTTTCATCCTCTTGGTCTAAGAAAGATCTGTTTAAAAAGAAATCAGAAAAGCTGTGAGATTTTGTTTTTTCTTGAAAGGCAACCGCAGGGTTTTCTAACACAAAAGGTTCATCATCATAGGTGGGGATCTTTAAGGCCTGCCCCACAAAGATTACGTTGTCTTCAAGGTTGTTTAGTTTTTTAATATCCTCGATAGGTATACCATACCTTAAAGAGATGTTGTATAAAGTTTCTCCTTCTTTAACCTTATGCCAGATAAAACCTGTGCCTGAAGGAGCTTCTATCTTGGGTAGGTTAACTTTTTCCTGGACTAAAACCCTTTTTTCTTTTACCTTAATTACCTTGCCTACTCTTAATTTAGTATGACTTAGATGATTAATTCTTTTTAGTTCTTCTACCGAAACTCCAAACTTTTTAGCGATGCTAAAAAGGGTGTCCCCCTTTTTTACCTTATAGGTTATCCATTGAATTTTCTCTTTTTGTCCTACCTTCTTGGGAGTAGCAGAGACAACCTCAGTTGAGATAACCCTTGGTGAGTCAACCTCTGGGGAGATAATCTGTGGTGGTTGTGAATCCACTTTTTGTGAAACCTCTTGTTGGGAACTTTCTACAGTTTTTTGTTCTAAAAATTCTATAGGTTTGTTAGAAGGAATTTTTACTATCAACGATTGTCCTACCTTTAAAGAATGGTCTGATAGCTGGTTTATTCTTTTTAGTTCTTCTACTGAGACTCCAAACTTTTTAGCGATGCTAAAAAGGGTATCTCCCTTTTTTACTACATAAACAGAAGGACTTTCGGGTAAGGAGGTTTGTATTAAGTTTTTTGAGGAAGGAGCGGTTTTTGCTTCTGAGATAGGTTGGGTAGCAACAATCTTTATGGTTTGTCCAGGTTTTAATTGATGATTTTTAAGCTGATTAATTCTTTTAAGGTCTTCTACCGAGATCCCAAACTTTTTAGCGATACTGTAAAGGGTGTCTCCTTTTTGAATTTTATAGGTAATGGGTTTGTTAGAAGTTTTAACAGCTTTTAACGAGGCTGACTTTTTAGTTTTTGAAGGTTTTTTAGAGGTAGTTTTGGTTTTTGCATCAACTTGATAGGCACCAAAAAGAAAAAAACAACAAACAACCCATAATATGGCTAAAAAAGGATTTTGAAATATTTTAGATTTGTACTGTTTTGACATGGCAAAGATTTTTTAAAAAGTTTTATAAGAAAAATACCAAAAAATTGGCAAAAGTCAAGTAAAATTTTAAAAAAAGTTCTTTTTAAAGATTTTTGGGTTTTAAAAGCGTAAAAATTATTTTTTTTATCTTTTTTAAGCTTTTTTTAGGTTGTCTAGTAGTTGTGTTTTAACAAAATCTGTATAAAATTTAAAATAAATAGATTAGGAGGTTCTAAAGATTAACGTTTTCTTAGATTTTGAGGTTGCTACCAAATTAGAATTATTGAAAAAACTTTATGAACACTTAGAAAACACCTATCAAGCCTGGGATCTTTTTTGTAAACCAGGTTGTAACCTTTGCTGCACACAGCGTATTTATGCTACTTCTTTAGAGGCTTACCATCTGTTAGAAAAGATTAGTCCCGAGGTTTTAACCAGGGTCTCGCATCTCCAAAATTATCCAAGGCCAAAGATTACCCATAACCAGACCCTCCTTTGCTATCTTCAAGGTACAGAGCCCCCTTTAGAGGATTATCCCCCTCATTTGTCTACGTGTCCTTTTTTAGACGAAAAAGGACTTTGTATGGTTTATCCTTATCGACCTCTTATGTGCAGGATAATGGCTTCAACCAAAAGCTGTGAACAGGGAGAGGCATCTTTACCTCCTTTTTTGTTTTACGTTGGGACCCTTGCTTTACAGTTAGCTGAAAATATAGACATTGGGGGGCTTTATGGGAATCTTTTTGATCTTTTAAAGTTTTTAAAGGATTATAAGGAGGGGCAAGTAGAGGAAGTGCCTCCTTATCTTCTTTCTAACGTAGATGTGGACGAGTTACCCGTCCTCCCTGAGGAAAAAGACCTTAGGTCCTGGGTAGGCACACTTTATCGGACCCATGTAACAGAAGAAAAAAGTTTTAGAGAAGTTTTACAAGAACTAAGAGAAAAATTTAGAGACAAAAAATCTCTTTCCTTTTTAGAGGAAATTTTTTAACATGTATCAAGGCGAGGTTATAAAAAACCTTCCTCTTTCTCAGAACGTTTATCTTTTGAGGGTAAAAACAGATTTAGATATAATCTTTAGTTTTAACCCAGGGCAATTTGTCAAAATCAAAATTAACGAAAGGATTGACCCTCTTATTCCCAGGCCTTTTACCATACATGATGTAAAAAAGAATAGTTTTTACGTGCTTTACCAGGTAGTGGGAAAAGGGACCAAAGCTTTGTCTTTGGTTCAACCAGGAAATAAGATTGAGTTTTTAGGTCCCCTTGGGAAACCCTTTCCTAAGCTTGAAAACTATGTAATCTGTGCAGGAGGCATAGGAATAGCAGGTTTTATCTATCTTTTAGAAAGCATAAAAAGAAAAACCCATCCCTATGTGTTACCCAAGAAAATTTTTTATGGGGCTCGTACAGCAGAAGACCTGGTTTGTTATCCCTTTTTAGAGGGTATCGGTACTAAGGTAGAGATAGCCACAGAAGACGGCTCACAAGGCTATAAAGGGTTGATTACCGAACCTTTGATAAAGTATTTAGAAAAAAACAAGGTAGACGTGCTTGCCTGTGGTCCTTTGCCTATGTTAAAAGCAGTAGCAAAAATAGCCCAAAGTTTTGGGGTAAAGGCCTATCTTACTATGGAAACCTTTCTTTCTTGTGGTACAGGTTTTTGTAAAGGCTGTGTAATTCCGCTTAAAAACGGAAATTATGCTCATCTTTGTATAGAGGGCCCTACTCTTTTAGCAGAGGAGATTGACTTTGAGGCCCTATCTTAAAATCAGGAATCTCGAACTTAAAACACCTCTTATGCTGGCTTCAGGTACCTGGGGCCTTGGAGAAAACTTAGACCTCTATCTTACTAAGGAAGAAATTAAATCTAACATAGGTGCTTTTGTTTCTAAAGGAATCTCTCGTTTTCCTAAGAAAGGCAACCCCCCTCCTCGTCTTTATGAAACTCCTTGTGGATTGATCAATTCCATAGGGCTTGAAAACCCGGGTTTAGAGGTCTTTAAAAAAGACTATCTCCCTAAGCTTCTTTCTTACGAGGTGCCACTCATCATTAACCTTCACGGAGAGGAAGTAGAGGACTTTGTAGCCCTTGCTGAAGGTTTTAAGGAAGAAAAGGTAGATGGTATAGAGCTTAACATCTCATGCCCTAACGTTAAGAAGGGTGGTCTAGCCTTTTCCTCTGACCCAAAGGGGGTTAAAACCCTGGTAAAAGAGGTCAGAAAGGTTTGGGAAAGGTTTTTAGCAGTAAAGCTTTCTCCTGTAGGTCCAGTTTATGAAATAGCCGAAATCTGTGAAAAAGAAGGGGTAGATGCTTTAGTAGTAGCCAATACTTATCCTGCTTTAGGGGTGATAGGTTTAGCACCTTTAAAGGTTATCAAAGGAGGTCTCTCAGGTCCTGCCATAAAACCTTTAACCTTAAGGTTGGTATACGAACTTGCCCAAAAGGTTAAACTCCCTATCATAGGTAGCGGAGGCATCCTTTCTGGAAAGGATGCTTTAGAATACTTGGTTTGCGGTGCTAAAGCCTTTCAAATAGGGGTTGCCAACTTGATAGACCCCACTTCTGCTGTAAAAATAATTCAAGAGATGGAGGAGCTAAAAAAGAAACATGGCTTATTTGGTTAGAGGGTTACCTGTAGATAAAAATTTTAGGGTCTATGCGGTTTGTTGTAAAGAGATAGTAGAGGAAGCTCGTCGTCTGCAAGGGTTAAGCCCTGTGGCTTCAGCTGCGTTGGGAAGGGCTTTAGCAGGGGTGGCTTTACTTTCTGCTGACCTGAAGATAGGTAAGGTCCTTTTGCAGATCAAGGGAGACGGTCCACTCGGTGAGATTTTAGCAGAAGGTGATTATCAGGGATTTTTAAGGGGAACGGTACAAAATCCTCACGTTTATATAGACCCTATCAACCGAAAACTTCCTGTTGGGCTTGCGGTTGGAAAAAAAGGTTTTATCTCTGTGGTAAAAGATTTAGGGTTGAAAGAGCCTTATTATGGGTCTGTAGAACTGATTTCAGGAGAAATTGCCGAAGACTTGGCTTATTATTTAACCGTTTCTGAACAAATCCCATCTGCCGTAAGTTTGGGGGTTTTGGTTGATAGAGACGGAACCATCCTTGCTGCAGGTGGTTTTTTGGTCCAAAAACTGCCAGAGGCAACCGAGTCTGAATTAGAAGAAATAGAGGCTAAACTTAAAAATTTCCCTCCTGTTACCTCACTTTTATCTTCAGGTAAAACCCCAGAAGAGATTTTACAGATGATTTTCCCAAACCTTCAAATATTAGAAAAAAGGCCTTTAGCCTGGAGATGTACCTGTTCTGAAAAAAGGGTAGAAGAGGTTTTGATAGCCATGGGAAGAGGAGAACTTGAGGGTTTTTTAAAAGAAGGAAAGCCTGTCTCTGTTACCTGTGAATTTTGTAAGAAAACTTATCATATTTCCTTGGAAAGGGTTAAAGAACTTTTAAAGGAGGTTATGGATGTTTCTTAGGTTGATACTCTGGTTGGTTTTGATATTGTTGTTGGTTTTCTTTGTAGTTTTTAACATAGACCCAAAGGTTAATCTACATATTTTCCCTGGGGTTACTTTGGAAAACATCCCTTTAGCCTTAGTCATCATCATAAGTTTTATTTTAGGGGTACTTTTTGGAATTATGGTTTCGATTACCCAGATGATAAAGCTAAAACTTGAGATAAGAAAACTGCAGAAAAAGGTTGAAGAAAAACATGAAAATCCTGAACAGACTCTTTGAGCTTTTAAACGAAGGGGTAAAAAAAGAGGTTTTCCCTGGTGCAGTTGCAGGGGTTTACTATCAACAGAGGCGATACATAGTTGGGGCTGGTTATCAGGCTTTAACCCCATATACCGAACCTGTAGAAGAAAACACCATCTTTGACCTTGCCTCCCTTACCAAGCCTTTAGCCTTGGTGTTGGGATTTTTAGATTGTTTAGCTAAAAACTCCAAGATAGCAGACCTTTTTTCTCCTGTAAAAAATTACCTGGACCTTAAACCTCCTCTTTCTGAAATTCCCGTTTATCGTTTTTTTAACCATACCTCAGGTCTCAAAGCATGGTACCCTTTTTATCAGGAAATTTTAGAAAAAAGACCAGAAAAGCCCTTAGAATATATAATAAGAAAAATAGAAGAAATGCCTTTGGAATATACTCCTGGGGAGAAAAGCTTATATTCAGACCTTGGTTACTTTATGTTAACCTATCTCTTAGAAAACTTATCTGGAGAACCTTTAGAAAAAATCTTTGAACAGGCTAAAAAAAGAATTTCTTTAGGAAAAAAGTCTTTTATAGGTTTTAATCCTCTAAAAAAAGGAATAGACCAGGAATATATAGCCCCTACCTCTGTTTGCCCCTGGGGTAAAAAACTATTGAGAGGAGTTGTTGAAGACGAAAACACCCGGGCTTTGGGTGGGGTTTCTGGGGTAGCAGGGCTATTTGGTAACATCTACGGAGTTCTTGATGTTTTAGAATTTTTGCTAAAGGCTTATCAACAAGAGGAATCGGTTTTTTCTGAGCATTTAAGAACTTTTGTAAATTTTAGGGAAAAAAATTCTGAATATGCCTTAGGTTTTATGTTGCCCAATCCTAAGGAAAAAGAAATTTTGAAGGATAAAATTTCTCCTAATACTTTGAGACACACCGGTTTTACCGGGACCTCCTTTTTGATAGACTTTGACCAGGGAATTATCATCGTACTTTTGTCAAACAGGGTGCATCCTACCAGGGACAACCTAAAAATAAGGGATTTTAGGCATTATTTTCATCAACAGGTTATGGAAGCCCTTAACTGAAAGCTTCGCTTAGTTCTTTACTTCTTAGGTAAGCCTTATATATGGCCTCGATTACTGTTCCAGGAAATCCCTTTTGGTAAAAAACCTCTAAAGCGGTTATGGTGGTTCCGGCAGGAGAGGTTACCATGGCTTTGATTTCATAGGGGTTCTTTTTTAGTTTTTTCATCATTTCTACCGAGCCTACAACAGTTGCCAGGGCCAGCTTTTCTGCCAGAGGCCTTGGCAAACCTGCTCTTACCCCTCCGTCTACTAAAGACTCTATAAACAAAGCTACATAAGCAGGTCCACTTCCTGAAAGAGCAGTTACTGCATCAATCAGCTCTTCTCCTACCACCACCGTTTCACCTATGGCAGAAAAAAGCTTTTCTGCCGAAGTTAAGTCCTCTTCAGTAGCAAAGCTTCCCTTGGTTAAAGCACTTATGCTTTTATGCACGATGGCACAGGTATTCGGCATAACCCTGATGAGTCTTGTCCCTTGAGGTAATAATTTTTCGTAAAAACTGATCGGAAGTCCTGCAGCGATGGTAATTAAAAGATGCTTTTCTATATCGATATGTTCTTTTATCTCTTCCAAAACTTTTTTCATTACCTGCGGTTTTACCGCCAAAATTATTTTTGCACAACCTTTTAAAACCTTTTCATTTTGGTCTACGGTGTGGACTTTATAGGTAGAGCTCAGGTATTCGCGTCTTTCTGCCACCGGTTCAGAAACAAAAATGTTTTCTGGACTAAAAAGTCCTTTGTCTAACAATCCTTTGATGATAGCCTCTGCCATCATTCCCCCGCCGATAAAACCTATCGTAGCCATCTATCCTTCCTCCGCTTTGGTCTTTTGTTTGGAATCTATTATAAACACCAAAAATTTTTCTGTAAAGATGAAATCGTAAAAGGGTTAACTTATTCAAAATATATTTTTTATTGACAAAATTTAATATATCAAGACAAATTTTATTTATTTTTTAAATATAAATTTTTATTACTTATTGCAAATAAAACGTATATTTTATATTGAAAAAATCTATTTGACTTAGTATTGAAATTGTAATAAAAACTTAACTTAAAAATAATACTATTATCAAAAGGAGGGGTAAAATGCCTAAGGTAGGTGTATATGTATGTCATTGTGGAGAAAACATTAAGGGTGCGGTTAATATCCAGGAAGTAGTAGAGTTTGCTAAGACCTTACCTGATGTAGTGGTTGTGAGGGACTATCAGTTTATGTGTTCTGACCCTGGGCAAGAGTTGATCAAGAATGATATTAAAGAAGGGCTGGTTGACAGGGTTGTGGTTGCTGCTTGTACTCCAAGGACTCATGAGGCTATCTTTAGGGTAGCTGTTGAGTCAACTGGTTTGAACAAATATTTTTGTGAGATGGCTAACATAAGAGACCAGGATAGCTGGGCTCATTGGCATGATAAAGAGGGGGCTACCAAAAAGGCTAAAAGGCTTGTTGCCAGTGCGGTGGCTAAGGTAAGATTGGCAGAGCCTTTAGAAGATCGCTTTCAGGATGCAGAAAAGTCGGTTTTGGTGGTAGGAGGTGGGATCGCAGGTATCTTTGCTGCTTTAGACCTGGCAACGATAGGTTTAAAGGTTTATCTGGTAGAAAAACAGCCTTCTATCGGTGGGGTTATGGCCAAGCTTGACAAGACCTTTCCTACGATGGACTGTTCAGCTTGTATCTTAACCCCAAAGATGGTTGAGGTTGCCCAGCATCCTAACATCGAACTTATCACCTATGCCGAGGTAGAAGATGTTAAGGGTTATGTAGGAAACTTTGAGGTTACCATCAGGAAAAAAGCCAGATATGTAGACTGGGATAAGTGCACAGGTTGTGGTCACTGTATGAACATTTGTCCTTCCAAGGCTCCAAACGAGTTTAACCTTGGTTTGGATAAAAGACCAGCCATTTACATAGAGTTTCCACAGGCAGTGCCTAAGAAGGCGGTGATAGACGCAGACAACTGTTTGTATTTTAAGACTTTGAGAAAGACAGGTAAGACAGCCTGTCAGATCTGTCAGAAGGGTATACCTAGCAAGAACATCGAGGGTTGTCCGGCGGGGGCGATCAACTATGAGGACAAGGA
>LDZQ01000594.1_pt1 | contig 32516 bp, 30 predicted proteins | sample 615361 | NCBI WGS metagenome assembly LDZQ01 (sample SAMN03408297, study PRJNA278302) | terrestrial metagenome | isolation source: oil reservoir sample I2 | place: USA: Alaska, North Slope, Ivishak formation | collected 2013 | reverse complement strand
GTACTCCTCCTGGGAGCTAACCCTCAGCCCCACAGCGGCATCAACAGCCTTTGCCAGTATCAGCGTCACGAGGAAGGCGTAGGCTGTTGCGACTAGGGCCGCAATTATCTGAAGGAGCAGTTGCTGTGCATTCCCTGCCACCAGGCCGGTAGCACCAACAGAGGCGAAGATGCCGGTGGCAATGGCTCCCCACAGGCCTCCGACGCCATGAACAGCCCAGGCATCAAGACTCTCATCTACTCCTGCTCTGACTCTGAGGAGCATCGCTGCATAGCACACCACTCCTGCAACACCTCCTATTACAAGTGCAGAAAGCGGGTCAACGTAGCCAGCTGCAGGAGTAATTGCCACAAGCCCGGCTATAGCACCGCTTGCCACTCCCAAACTTCCGGGTTTTCCCTTTAGCCAGGAGGCAAACATCCAGCTTAAGGCACCCATCGCTGCCGAAGTGTTCGTAACTAGGAATGCGTTCAAAGCCACATCGTTCGCTTCCAGTGCACTACCAGCGTTGAAACCGAACCATCCGAACCACAGCAGTGCTGTACCGAGCAAGGTCATAGGAATGTTGTGCGGTTCAATGTTGTATTCCCCGTAGCCGGTTCTCCTGCCTACAAGAAGTGCTAGAGCTAAAGCACTGAAACCCGAGCTTATGTGCACCACCGTTCCGCCTGCAAAGTCCAGCGCCCCTATTCCAGCGAGCCAGCCATTTCCCCACACCCAGTGAGCTATCGGGTCGTAAACGAAGGTTGTCCACAGAATGCCGAACAGCAGGAATGCCGACAGCTTTACCCTTTCTGCAAGTGCTGATACAATTATGGCCAGTGTAATCGCTGCAAACGCCATCTGAAAAGCAACAAATCCGTAATCGGACATGCTAACGTTCCTGAGTCCGATGAACACTAAGTTGCCAGTTAAACCACTGACATCGTCACCAAATGCAATAGTGTAGCCAAGGAGTATCCACTGTACGCTCACAATCGCCAGTGCGACAAAGCACATCGTTATCGTGGAAAGGACATTCTTAGCTCGCACCATACCACCGTAAAACAATCCCAGCGCTGGAGTCATCAGGATGACTAAAGCCGTTGAAGTCAGCAACCAAGATATATCTCCACTCTGCATAGCTCAGAAATTAAGCCCGAATTTAAAAAAATATTTAACAAAAACTCATAACTTTTCACAATTCTTCAGTTTTTTAGTTTTTTTCTAAAAAGTTTTTAATTTTCCGTTAAACCAAGCATTTTGGCAATGTATTCGGCGTCAGGAAAGGTTCTAATCGTGTTTTCAAGGGTTCTTTCGATGTCCACCTCGACATTCCCTGAAATACTGCCGTGTCCGGGCAGAAGAAGGTCAATCTTCATGGTTTTAATTCTCCTCAAAGAATTGAAGTACTCACCCAAGCTTCCGGAATTGTAAATCGAAGATAGTGTTCCGTTAGCGAAAAGAGTGTCTCCTGAAAATAAAATTCTGTTTCTGGGGTCGTAGAGACAGATGCACCCTGAGGTGTGGCCTGGAGTGTGCATAACCCTCAGAAAAACGCCGCCCAGATCCACGGCATCTATATTGTTCAACCACACGTGAACTCTATAACCAACCGGCCTCTGACCGTGAGTTCTGCACATCATAACCTCATCATCGCCATAAATTATCTTAACAGCCGCATGTCTGTGGGCCATGATTATGGAGTTCTTCTGGAGGAAGAGGTTCCCCCCAATGTGGTCAAAGTGCTCATGTGTGTTGATGACGATGTCAATATCCTTTGCATTCAGACCGATCTCTCCAAGCTCTCTTTCCAGCTTTGGAAAGTCCCTTGCCGTGCCCGAATCTATGAGAGCATTAAGCTCTGCAGTGATAAGGTAGCAATGGCTGGAAAGTCTTCCCGGCTTTATCTGGTATATGTTGTTGTGAATTCTTCTGTACATAATCATCAAAAATTAAAGGGAGTCGTCTCCCCTCTCCCCTGTCCTGATTCTAACGACATCCTCCACTGGGATTATGAAGATCTTTCCATCACCTGCTACCGGTGAATGCGGAGTTCACGATCAACCCTATTACCTCCTCCACAGCATCATCCTTTACCACGATTTCTAGCTTTACCTTGGGAAGCAGGGTAACCTCCATCGTTCTGCCTCTGAACTGAATTTGCATGCCACCCTGCTGTCCCCTCCCCTTAACATCCGTCACAGTCATACCGTAGAACCCTCTCTCCTCAAGGGCAGCCTTAACTTCTGGGAATTTTTCAGCTCTGACTATTGCCTCTATCTTCTTCATCTTCCACCACCTTGCTTCATGGCAAGTGGCAGCTCCGTTTCAGTGCAGACAAAGTTGGGATACGCTACTGCAGCATGCTCTGCAATGTCGAGACCGAGCATCTCTTCTTCAGGACTTACTCTAATTCCTATCACCTTTTTGAGGATCCAGAACAGTGCAAACCCCGTTCCGAAAGCCCATGCAAAGTTTACAATTGCTGAAATTAACTGCACTATGAAGAACCCCCAATTGCCATAAAGCAGACCCGTCACGAGAGGGGATTCGGTTGCGTATAGACCATAGCTCCCGTCAGCAAAAATGCCGAGCGCTATCAATCCCCAAGTCCCCGAAAATCCATGAACAGGTATAGCTCCTACAACGTCGTCTAACCCCCTCTTCTCAAGCCACCAGTATCCGTAGGTTGCTATGAACCCGGCAATAGTGCCTATGACCACCGAAGACCATGGCTGAACCCAGGCACACGGTGCTGTAATTGCAACCAGCCCAGCAACAGCTCCGTTGCAGGTCATGCCCACATCCGGCTTCCCGTTTCTTAACCAGGTTATTGCCATCGCCGTCACCGCCCCTGCAGCAGCGGCTAAATTCGTGTTAGAAGCAATTATAGAAACTCTCAGCTCGTGAGCTGACAGAGTTGAACCCGCATTGAACCCAAACCAACCGAACCAGAGTATGAATGTTCCTATTACTGCAAACGCCAGATTATGACCCGGAATCGCTCTTGGATTTCCATCACTGTCATACTTACCTAATCGCGGTCCCAGGAGCATCACTGCGGCCAGTGCAATGTAACCCCCGAGTGCGTGGACGACTCCACTTCCAGCAAAATCCAGGGCTCCGTAACCTCCGCCAAGCTTCACCATGAACTCGCTGCTACTCAGCCATCCCCCTCCCCACAGCCAGTGACCGTAAATTGGGTAAATTACTGCTGAAACCACCGCGCTGTAGACAAGGTAAACCGAGAACTTCGGTCTCTCGGCAATTGACCCGCTCACGATTGTTGCTGCAGTTGCCGCAAATACGAGCATAAAGAACCACAGCTCAATCGTCGAAACGTCATAACTTTCTCCAGCCAAAAACCATCCTGTAGTGCCAGCAATTCCCTGCCAGTCAGCCCCCATCATCAATGCAAAACCTACTGCAAAGAAGGCCAAGCTGCCAACAGCAAAATCCATGAGGTTCTTCATCATTACATTCGCCACATTCTTGGCCCTTGAAAAGCCAGCTTCGAGCATTGCAAAACCAGCCTGCATGAACATCACAAGAAATCCGCAAATTAGGGCCCATACGAAATCCACTGGCAACTCTGGATTTTCCTTGAGCGTCTCTGCACCATTTGGATCAGCTCCTGCTGTTGCAACGAGAAGCAGCACAATCAGTACAGCAACACACATCCTCCCTACCATGAACTCAAGTTTTAGTGTTGTTTTTAAAAATCTTTTAATATTTTTTTGACATTTCTAAGATTTCTTCACAAAAATTGAGAGTTATTCACAAAATTTTTAAACAGCCTTGTGTGTTAACGGCTATGCGAAATCCCGTTAGAGTAACCATTGCTTTGGATGACGAGAGCGTTAAAATATTTGAGGAGCTGAAAAAGGAGTTAGGTTTATCCCAAAGTGAGATTATCAGGCGAGTTATTAAATTCTACAGGGATTACAAATTTCTTGAAAAGTTCGACAGAGAAAAAGTTTCCACCTATATTGAAATGCTCGGTGAAGGTGAGCACGTTGTTCTGGACATAGACCACTGGATTTCTCTTCTTGAATTCATAGAGTCTCACCCCAGCGGAGAGGACTTCTGGAAGCTTCACAGAGAAATTGCTAAGGCTCACGCAGAGGAGTTCAGTGGTAAAGATTTGGAGTACGTGCTCCGCAGACTCGAAGCATGCAATTTTTTCAGATTGCAGGTTAAGAAAAACGAATTTGTTCTTCTGCTCAATCACGAAAGGACGAAGAAGTTCGTGAAAATGCTTATGGAAGTTCTTCTGGAAAAGATGGGGTTTGACTGCGAGATAAGGGAGGATTTGATGAAGCTCAGAATAACGAAAGCCTAATCCCCCTCCTTTGTTCTTGAGTAAGTATAAACAACCCTGTGCAGGGCAGTGATGTGGCTTAAAACAGCTATAATCAAAACAGCCTCGTAAATGTATCCTGTAAGCATCCCCAGAAGTAGAATCAAAAGCCTCTCGCTCCTCTCTGCTATACCAACATCGCACTTCTCGATAATTGTTTCGGCCCTCGCCCTCGTGTAGCTCACAAGCAAAGCTCCGCTCATCGCCATTGCGATGGCAACCCAGTCAACGCCGTAGATTCCGAGGGAGATGAAGAGGATGACGTCAACGTATCTGTCAGTCACTGAATCAAGGTAGCCCCCAAACTTTGTGGTTAACTCTGCCTTTCTCGCCAGCGCCCCGTCAAGCAAATCGCAAAGGCTGCTGAGCAGGACGAAGATGCTTGCACGCAATATACTGCCCTCAATTATCAGGTAAGAGGAGATGAGAGCAAAAACCAGACCGGCGAGTGTGAGGTGGTTGGGCTTTACTCCGAGTTTGGACAGTCTTAATGCCACCGGAGAGACGAGTTCCGTCGTGAGAGGTTTTATTCGGCTGAGCATTTTACTTCCAAAAGGTTCCCTTGTAGTGCCCGGTTACGGGACAGCCGAGGCAGAGGTCAATTTTCCAGTAATCGCAATTCGTGCAGCTTTCATCGCCGCATGGCACCTCTTTCTGCCTTTCAATGTACATCTTAATCGGCATAACAGCGTCTCTTTCAGCCCTGACAATTATTCCTGCCTCAACATCGTAAACCTCAGGTTCGGCTCTGATGTGCTTATCAACAATAGCCTCAAGAGTTATCAGGTCTTCGCCAGCAAGCAAAATCGTAATATTCTTCTCTCCAGCCACGACGAGTCCGTTGAGGAAAAACGGGCAGTTTGAAAGCTTATTTAGGATTTCAGATGGTCTCTTACATTTCACATCAACCTTAAGAACGTACAGACCTGACCGTTTTATGTTGAGCCCGTACGCGTGGCTTATAACACCCAGCTCTTTGAGCTTTTTTATCCTGCTTCCTACAGAAGGCTGCGAAAGTCCTACAACCTTCGCTATTTCGCTTTGAGACATTTCCGGGTCTTTTTCGAGAAGCTCGAGTATCAATCTGTCCTTTTCATCTATGTCAAGAACCTTGGCCATTTCAGAACACCTCTGAGTCTCTCTCCGTCAACTTATAAAAAATTAGCGGAGTGTCCTGCACCATATTTAAACAATTTATCCAAACACCTAAACTCTTGCCGGAATCAAGCACTGAAAATATTGAGGATAACACTAAATACCTTTCTAGCGTACTATACCAAAATGTACGCTGCTGAAAAGATAAAAAGAGTTCTGGAAAATGCAAAGGAAGAGGGAGTTTTACAGAGCGAGATACCTCGCCTTACCGGTTTATCGAAATCAACAGTTTCTGAAACACTCTCTATGCTTGAAGATGTGAAGGAAGTTGTCAGAAAGAAGGTTTCCGGAAAGTCCTACAGAGTCTGGCTTGCGAAGTACTCTCCCGAACCTTTAAGTGGTGTGGTAAGAGTGGGGATTTTGAGGGCCAGCGAGTATCCGAGAGTGATGAGGGCCTCAAAGAAGCTCAATGCGCATATAAGGGTTTACGATAGCAGCATCGAAATCACAAAGGACCTCGTTTACGGTTTCATCGACATAGCAGCTTCTCCGTTCATAACTCAAGCGGTCTTTGGGATCCTTATGAAAAACATCACAATTGTAAGAAAGGTGGCTCTAAACGGAGGGGGACTCGTTTTCTCAGGTATAAGCTCCGATTACTGGGGCTGCTCCGAATTCTCAACCATGGAAAGAAATTTAAGGAAATATCTCGAGTTGAAAGGGCTAAAGGGCTCCATAAGGTATTTCAGAGGCCCTGAAAGCATGATAAAATCCCTGGGGGAGTTGAGGGCGATAGCGATATGGGAGCCGTACTTCACAATGCTTGAGGGAAAAAAGGAGGCCTTCAACGAGCACATTGGGGATTACCTCTGCTGCACCCTTGCCGTTAACAACAACTTTAGCGAGTGCAATTCAGACTTGCTGGAAGAATTTATCAGGGAGTTCGACAGGGCGAAGGTGGGAAAGAAGGATGGAAAGGTGTTGGCAGAGTTAATCGGCTTCCCTACCGAGGTGGTGGTGAGGTCTTTCGAGAGCTACGATTTCTACCCAGACCAGGAGTTCAAAAAAGAGGAGCTTGAGGAGCTAAGATTCGGTGGGCTGGATGGAGTCGTGCGCCTCGATTAAGTCGCTGAGCTTAAGAAGGCTCATGAAATTCCTTCCTGACTCCTCCCTATCAACAACCGCGATAATGGCCGCTACGCTCGCACCGCTCTCCTCAACTCTCCTCGCTGCCGAGAGGGCAGAGCTGCCGGTGGTTATGACATCTTCCACAACCACAACTTTCTCCCCTTCTTTCACTTCCCCAATTCTGTCGCCCTTGATGCCGTAGTCCTTTTTCTCCTTCCTGAAAATAACGAGTGGTTTTTTCATTTTCAGCGAAAGCGCGACCGCTATGGGCACACCACCAAGCTCAACGCAGGCAATTCTGTCAAATTCCAAGTCTTTCAGCTTTGCCGCCATGCCTTCAGAAATCATCTCAAGGATGTCGGGGAAGGTGGAGGCGAGCTTCACATCGACGTAAACTCTGCTCCTCTTGCCTGAAGACAGCACAAAGTCACCGAACTTCAGCGCTCCGACCTCTATCATTCTCTTGACTAAAGCATCAGCCAACATCACCACGGCACCTCCTTTAGATTCAGCCTGTAGGCAATATAGTTTATCCCCATATGAAGGGCGGGTGTGATGATGACAGCCAGAGCGATGATTTCAGCCGTAAACAGCTTCCAGAAGGGTGGATAAAGCGAGGCGATAAGCAGGGCAACGAGAAGAAACATAAGCTGGTCAACGATTAAAAATCTCGAGCCCCTTTCGTAACCGAATCTCCTCTTGATGAAACTTCCGCAAAGGTCTCCAAACATAGCCCCGAAGGCAAGGAGAAACGTAAGCGTGAAAAACTCGTTAAAGGGGAGAGAAGAGTAAATTGCCAATCCCGAAAGCTTCTCAATTGCATACTGAAGATTGGCCGTCAAAACTCCACCCGCAACGCCCCCAACGAATCCCCTCCATGTTTTACCGTCCCCGAGTATCCTTTTTCCATCAACAAAGGTCTTTCCAAAATCTATCGGCGTTCCGCCGCCAACAAGAACGGCGAAGTTGTTGGGGGTGTAGCAGGGGAGAAGAAGCCAGATTGTTTTGAGAATTAAATCGAGCATGCATGCTGTTGGTGTCGGATTTTAAAATTTTTACATGGCGGTTCAGCTAACGAAACAAAAAACAAATTAACGTCCCTCAAAACTTCAATGATGTTCCTTAGGCTGCGAGAGGAAATTGCCAGAAATCTCAGAAATTCAGGAGTTAGAGCTGTCTCGCCCTACAAGGTAGGAATTGGATGGATTGACTTAGCCATCCCTCGAAAGAGGATTGGCATTGACATATTGGATGGAAGCTACGAATCCTGTGCGGAGAGACTCAGCTCCCACCCCTTCAGGGATGTGATAATAGTTGACTCCGTCGAAGAGTTCTGCAAGGAGTTTGGCATTCCCGCTCCCGAGCTGAATGACGAGGAGCTTGAAGCTCCCTCTGCATACGTAAAGGCCATTGAGGATGCTCTGGCTTATCTTTACATCACAGGCGAGGTTTACGAGAAGGAAATTGATTACAGACCGCTGAACTCAACTTTGCCAGACCTGAAAAGGTTCGGTTATGCTGTCTCATATTCAAAGCCAAAGCTCAATCCACAGATGTTCGTATGCCTCACTCATGACGGCTACACAGCAGCGAAAAAGGTAGTATTGAGGAGAGTCGAGCTGTTCGAGAAAAGACTCAGAAAGCTTTCAACTCCAGAAAACTACATAATCGCCCTTGGCATGTCTGCAGGCCTGAAGGTTTTTAAGACGGCTGATCTGGAAGACTACGACCTCAAATCTCTCCTCAGCTTTATGCGGAAGCTGAGCGAGGAAAGGTTTGCTGTTGACGAAGCTCTGCACCCAAAAACAGCTCTCTGCAGATTTCTTGTTGATACCGCATTAAACGGAAAGGCAGTGAAGCTCGCTCAAACTCTAAGCAAGCTCGGTTTGGCCTTCAAGGTTAAAAAATACTCGCCCTTCGGACACTACCTCGGAGAGGAGTACAGAATTGCAAGGGAGGCTGTTGAAGCATTAATGAAGTTCAGCTTTGCAGAAATCCCCAGAGATTACCTGAGGGAGTTCATGGCACTCACATATCCGCTCAGCCACTCCGACATCTATCCAATTCTGAGCTACTCAGGGGATTTTCTGAGAAAAGCCGAGGAGAGCGGAGTTTGCAGGCTCGAAGGCTCAAAGATAACTTTGAACGAAAAATTTGTTGATTACGCCAAGGTAAGGCTGGCGATGCTCGTTGAGAAAATTACAGAAAATCTTTCTTAACCTGCTCTGCAACCTCTTTGCCTGCCATAATGCTTCCATTCATGCTCCTCTCCGGATAGTTCGGCCTTGAGGTCATTCCCGCAACGTAAAAGCCCTCCGCAACTCTATAGGGAGTTATCTTTCTCCTGTATCCCTTCTCGTAAATCGGCCCGCTGTACTTTGCTTTGAAGACCCTAACAAACCTCACACTCTCTGTCTTAAATCCGAGCTTTCTGAGGTCGGAGAGGAAGAGCTTCTCTATCTCCTTATCGCTCAGATTGAAAAGCCAGCCGTCTGGAGTGGAGTAGGCTGCCAGATACATGAGGTGGATGCCGTAGTCCTCGAAGGGCATGAAGTTCGTGTGCTCAATAACCGCCCCGAAGCTCATCTTATCAGCGATGTTCGTCCAGTAGATGTTCTCAGTCAGTGTCTCCTCAGCCCCAATCAGGGCGCAGACGGAGCTCTGGTATCTGACTTCCGGAATTCCGAGCTTCTCTGCCAGCTCGCCAAGCTCTGAGAGGGGGGCTGTGTACACAACAGCATCAAAATCCTCACCATTCACGTCCCATCTGGCATTTTTCCTGATTCTCGCCCTTTCTCTCCTTATCTCCAGCCCCTCGGCCATCTTATCCACAAGCTGCTGGAACCCGTGCCTTATGTAGCCTATCTCCTCTCCAGAGTACTTCCTGTTGCTCCTTATCGCAACCCTCCCAAGCAGCCATGCGTAGCTCACCTTCTCAGCATTCTCCCCAAACTTCGACCTCAGGAGGGGCATGAAAAAGCGCTCAAGCAGCCCTTCTCCAAGCTCTTCCCTTATCCCCTCACTTACACCAACATCATCAAAATCCTCATAGTTCAGCTTCCTGCTCTTCAGAGTGAACCTCGCAAGCCTGATTTTTTCACCAAAGGTAAGGAGAGGATAGCGAAGAATTTCAAAAGGAGTGTTGAGGGGGTAAATTTTACCGTTGGCAGCAAATCCAGTCTTTGCTATCTTCCACACAAGCTTCGACTTCAGCCCGCACCTCTTTATCTCCTCAAGCAGGAAGGCGTCATCCCTGAAGCAGTGGTGGTAGAACTTCTCGATGCTGAATTCCCTGAAGGTTGCCACAAGCCCTCCCACGTCATCAGGCTCAAAGACCACAACTTTGGCATGCTCTGCAAGCTCCTTCGCCGTCTTGAGCCCTGTAAGCCCCGCTCCAACCACAGCAATTTTCATCAAAAAGCGTTTTTTCAGGCCATATTAAAACTTCACCATCTTTATAAAGTTGCGTAACAATGTTTTTTGATGGTCAATCGTCTAATCAACTCCCGTAGCCCCTATCTACGCAAAGCCGCAAATCAGCCGGTTGAGTGGTTTGAGTGGGGAGAAGAGGCTTTTGCAAAGGCAAAGAAAGAAGATAAGCCTATTTTGCTCTCCATAGGTGGTGTCTGGTGCCACTGGTGCCACGTGATGGCGAAAGAGAGTTTTGAGAATGAAGAGATTGCTGAAATGATTAACAGGAACTTTGTGGCCATAAAGGTGGACAGGGATGAAAGGCCCGACATCGACAAGAGGTATCAGGAGTTTGTAATGGCCACCACAGGAAGCGGTGGGTGGCCGCTAACAGTTTTCCTTACCCCTGATGGCAAGCCCTTTTTCGGGGGGACATACTTTCCTCCCGAAGACCGCTATCATCTTCCCGGATTCAAAACTGTGCTGAGAAAAATTGCGGAGATGTGGAGGCACGACAGAGAGAGGCTGCTGAAATCTGCCGAGGAGCTTACAGAAGCTGTAAGGAGGTATGCTGAGGGCAGCTTTAAAGGGGATGTTGATGAAAAACTGCTTGATAAGGGAATTGAGGCAGTTCTGGATCAAACGGATTACGTTAATGGTGGATTCGGCTCAGCCCCAAAGTTTCATCACGCCAAGGCCGTTGAGCTTCTCCTTACTCACCACTTTTTCACTGGAGATGAAGAGGTGCTGAAGGCTGCAGAGATAACGCTCGATGCAATGGCGAGGGGCGGAATCTACGACCACTTGCTTGGTGGCTTCTTCAGATACTCCACCGATGCGAAGTGGGTCACACCGCACTACGAAAAGATGCTCTACGACAACGCCGAGCTGCTTTATCTCTACTCCATCGCCTACGCCTTAACAGGAAAGAGGCTTTACCAGAAAATTGCCGATGGGATTGTTGAATATTACAGAAAATTTGGCTGCAGCAATGAGGGGGGCTTTTACGCCTCACAGGATGCGGACATAGGAGAGCTCGACGAGGGGGGTTACTACCTCTTCAGCGACAGAGAATTGAAGGAAATTCTCGATGAGAGGGAGTTCAGGATAGCTACCCTTTACTACGACATTCAGGGAGAGAGAAAGCTTCCCCGAATCTTCCTTACCGAGGAGGAGATATCAAAAATCCTCGGAGTTTCTGTTGAAGAGGTGGAGAGGGCTGTTAATTCCGCAAGGAGGAAGATGCTGGAGTTCAGGGAGCAGAGGGAGATGCCCTACATCGACACCACCATCTACGCTGGATGGAATGGATTGATGATTGAGGCATTGTGTATGCACCACAAGGTTTTTGGGGATAATTGGAGCCTTGAAATGGCAGAGAAAACGGCCAACAGGCTGCTAAAGGAGTTTTGGGATGGTAGGGAGCTTCTCCACACTCATAACGTAGAAGGGCTCTCGGAGGACTACATCTTCTTTGCCAGAGGGCTTCTGGCCCTCTTTGAGGTTACGCAGAGGCACGAATACCTCGAAAAGTGTTTTGAAATTGTTGATTCAGCGGTCGAAAAATTCTGGGATGGCGAAGATGGGGGCTTCTTCGACTCTGAGAGGGCTGTGCTTGGAATCAGGCTTAAAAACTTCCACGACAGCCCAACTCAGTCAGTGAACGGCTCAGCTCCACAGCTTCTTTTAGCCCTCAGCGCCATTACTGGAGAGAGAAGGTACGAGGAGCTTGCGGTTGAAGGCCTCAGAACTTTCGCTGGATTGGCCAGAAGGTTTCCCTTCTCCTCCGCTTCCTACTTGCTCAGCCTTTACACCTTCATTAAAGGAGTTTACGTTGTCAAAACGGAGGAGCACTTTGAAAGTGCCCTTAAACTCTTCAGGCCCTTTAAATTGGTTATAAAGGAATACGTTGATGGAATAATGGTCTGCGAAGGAAACACATGCAGGTTCTTAGACTCGACCGAAGACATTATAAATCAGGGAAGATTAGAAGAGCCATGAGTTCTCGCATTCCCGGATTTTACAAGCTCAGCGTGGAGGAAAGGCTGAAGAAGGTTGCTGAATTCGCTGGATTGAGCGATGAGGAGGTTAAAGCAGTTTTATCTCAGGGTTTGCCCCTCGACGTTGCTGACAGGATGATTGAGAACGTTATCGGCACCTTTGAGCTTCCGCTGGGCATAGCCACCAATTTCCTGATTGATGGGAAGGATTACCTCATCCCGATGGCCATTGAGGAGCCAAGTGTTGTTGCCGCAGCAAGCAACGCAGCCAGAATGGCGAGGGAGAGCGGTGGATTCACCACAGACTACACCGGCTCGCTCATGATTGGCCAGATTCAGGTTACAAAGCTTCTCAACCCAAATGCGGCGAAATTTGAGGTTCTCAGGCAAAAGGATGAAATTATAGAGAGGGCCAACGAATGCGACCCGATGCTCGTAAACCTCGGAGGGGGCTGCAAGGATATAGAGGCGAGAGTCATTGACACCATAATGGGGAAGATGCTCATAGTCCACTTAATTGTTGATGTAAAGGATGCCATGGGGGCAAATGCGGTAAACACGATGTGCGAGAAGGTTGCTCCCTTCATTGAGAGAATCACTGGAGGGAAAGTTTATCTCCGCATCATCTCGAACCTTGCAGCCTACAGGCTGGCGAGGGCGAAGGCTGTTTTTGACAAAGATGTTATCGGCGGAGAGGAGGTTGTTGAGGGGATCATGCTCGCCTACGCCTTTGCAGCAGCTGATCCCTTCAGATGTGCCACGCACAACAAGGGAATCATGAACGGCATCTCAGCCTTGATGATTGCAACGGGCAACGACTTCAGGGCTATTGAGGCTGGAGCCCACAGCTACGCTGCTATTGGAGGCTATAAACCCCTCACCACCTACGAGGTTGACAGGAAGGGGAATCTGGTTGGAACGATAGAGATTCCAATGGCTGTGGGGGTGATTGGGGGGGCAACGAAGGTCAATCCGCTGGCAAAAATCTCGCTGAAGATTCTTGGAGTAAACACTGCCGAGGAGCTGGCGAGAGTAGCTGCAGCTCTCGGCCTTGCTCAGAACTTTGCAGCTTTAAGAGCTTTGGCAACTGAAGGAATACAGAGGGGGCACATGGAGCTTCACGCCAGAAACCTCGCCATAATGGCCGGTGCAACAGGAGATGAGGTTGACAGGGTTGTTGAGATAATGGTCAGGGACGGAAAGATAAGGCTGGACTACGCCAAGGAGGTTCTGGAGAGGTTAAGAGGCTGAACTCACTTAATTTTTACCAAGAGCGGCGAAACTGCAAGAAGCAAGAAGGCCAGAACGGAGAATGCTGCGGCAACAGCAGGTTCTATCTCTGCCCCCGCCGCAGCCCTTCCAACCATCACAGCCGGGCTTGAGTACTTCGTAACCATCAGCGGCAGTGAGCCCGCAGCGAGAATGGAGAATAGGAGCTGCGCCCTCTCCCTGTCCCTGAACTTCGCTGCCATGATGTAGCCCAACGCCACGAAAAAAGCTGCGATGAAGACGGATAGAGCAAAGGTCAGCAGAGGGTTTGCGATGTCAACCCTGTTGGCTGCGAGAAGCAGAAGCCAGAGCGCTGTGACGGTGGAGGAGAAAAGCATCGGCGACGCCACCTTGGCCATCGAAATTTTGAAGGGTGAGAGGGGTGTGGAGAGCAGCACTTCCAGAGAGCCGCTCTGTATCTCCTCACAAATCGAGTCGATCGTCATTCCCGCAGCCACGACGGCAGTTGTGATGCTGAGGAGAGGGATTAGGATTAGGTAGATGAACTTGAATACCGTGGACGACCCTGATGGAAGGTCTTTCTCCCTGCCTCCAGAGAAAACCCTCACGTCGAGATTCGGAACGCCGTAAGCGTCTCTCAGCTTCTCTTCATATTCGGTGAGCAGCTTTTTAACGTAGCTCAGAACCTGAGCGGCCTTTATCTCATCGTCGGGCACCAAAATGTCAACGTACTTGATACCGTTTAAATCGGTTACAATCAGAACCGCATCAACCTTCCCGCCTTTGAAGAGCTCCATGGCCGTTTTCTCGTCGTAACAGCTCTCAATGAAGCACTCCCCCACAACCGCAACCTTAGAGCTGCCGTAGTAGCCGAGGTAATCGGGGTTGTAGAGCATTATCAGCCCGAAGGTTATGACTGATGAGATGCCCGCAACAAACACTATCAAAAAAACGATGCTGACGAAGGTTCTCTCCCTGAACATCAGCCTGATGTCCTTTTTTACCAGCTCAAACAAGGAGCATCACCACCGTATGGTCGTAGATGGCATGCAGGATTGCCGCCAGCATCAGCGCCCTTCCGTATCCGAACTTAGCAGTAAAGGCGATGAGCAGAGCGGTTGCTATGTGGAGAATTAAGGGAAGAACGAGGAACTGCCCGAGAAAGGCTATGCTGTACTCCTGAAGGACGTTGAAGAGGATTAGAAACTTCTCACCCGCAAAGAAGCCCAGAGCTGTGAAAAAGGCTCTGCGAGCGGTGGGCGAGGAGAAAATGATGAGTCCCTTTATGAGCTCCTCAACCGCCGCAACGCAGACGAGCAGGGCTGGAATCATGAGCTGCCGCGGAAGGACAAAAATCATGAAAACTGCAAAGAGTTCGGCCATGAAGGCGAAGGATATAGACAGAAAGGCCAAGATGAATGCTGCAGAATCGCTGGTTACGCTCAGCCTCGAAATCTCAACGAGTTTCTGGAAAATCTCCTTTCCATGGGCAATGTCCGGATTGAGGGCCTTCATGCTGAAGTAAAGCAGCATCGAGGCCATAATCAGGTAGTGGGCGAATGAAAGGGAGAGGTCTGTCAGGTTTATCTCCTCTCCCTGAACGCTCGCTATCAGGAGCGTGATGGGTGAGATTTTTGACAGGGGTATTGCAGTTGAGAACACCGCAGGGATGAATGCGTAGATCGTAATAAGGAGAGAAACGACGAGGAGGAGAAAGGTTGCCTCTCTGTAGCTTCTCGAAATCATCACCACGAACGTTTGAGCGGAGAAAAGCAGGAGGATTACGGGGATGGCGAAGAGAAATGCCAAATAGCTCCCCAGATACACCGATACGGCGAGGGAAGAAAGAAGGGAGAAAAGAAGGTAGGGCAGAATCTTCCCGAAAATCAGGTCTGATCTGCTTATCGCGGACAGCAGAACCTCAAGCCTCCTGAGGAGCTTGTCCTCAAGCAGGGAGGACGAGAAGACCTGAACGGCGAAGTAAGATGGAATAACGAAGAGGAAAGCCAGAACCATTCTGTCAACGAGGCTCGGTGTTTTAATGTCCTCAGGAGGTACGTAAGAGGATTTTTCAACCTGTGTGACATTTGCCGTCATCTCACCACCCGTTACAGTCGTTGCTGCAGGCGTTTTTGAGGCGGATTCGCTGGTTTGCTTTGACCCCTCCGACCCGTTTACGTTTAACTGCCCGCTCTCCGTTTCATTCTTCACCCCACCGCCTTCTGCCTTCGTCCTGGGAGGTGTTATCTTCGACGGGTTGAGGTAAACAACGCTAACCCTCACGGGATGTGCCAACTCTCCAAACTCAGCCTCTATCCTCTTTCTGTGCTCCTCCCTGAGGTATTTCAAAAGCTCATCTGCGGCTGCAAGGCTCTTGTCGTTCTGCCCTACAAACAGCTTACCATCATACAGCACGACGTCAGAATCTTCCGAGAGCTTGAACGTCCCAAGGTCCACCCTCACGTTGGCTGTGTAAATCCCCTTATCGGAATCGATACCGGTTAAAACAGAGGCGTATCCCATTGCTGCTGAGAACATTGCAGCAAGCAGAATTAGAAGCAAGCTCCTCGCCCCGTACCTCTTCCTCGACTTTTTTAGTTCGAACTTGGCGACCTTCAGCACAAAAACTGTGATATTATCTGGAATTTTAACGTTTGGGGGAAATAAGATAAAACCTTGCACCAACACTTCATCATGTGTGAATCGAAGGTCTTTTTGGCAGGCCGGGAGGAGCCGCTGATGGAGGATGTGGTGAGAATCGTCGTTGAAGGGGAAAAAGTAAAAATGTGGGACATTCTGGGAGATTACAGAGAGGTAAGAGGTAGAGTTGTTGAGATGGATTTGGTTGGGCACAAAATAATACTGGAGGGAGAATGATGAAGGTTAAGGTGGCGATAAACGGTTACGGAACCATCGGAAAGAGAGTGGCTGATGCAGTCAGCCTTCAGGACGATATGGAGGTTGTCGGAGTTACCAAAACCCGCCCAGACTTTGAGGCGAAACTCGGCGCCAAAAGGTATCCTCTCTACGTGGCCAAGCCCGAGAACGTGGAGCTTTTCGAGAGGGCGGGGATCGAGATTCAGGGAACAATAGAGGATTTGCTGCCAAAAGCCGACATCGTTGTCGACTGCAGCCCGAACAAGGTTGGGGCGGAAAACAAGGCGAAGTATTACGAGAAAGCGGGCATAAAGGCGATATTCCAGGGCGGGGAGAAGAAGGACGTTGCCGAGGTCTCCTTCAACGCGCTGGCCAACTATGATGAGGCTGTTGGGAAAAGCTACGTAAGGGTTGTGAGCTGTAACACCACCGGTTTGACGAGGCTCATTTACATGCTCAAAACGAACTTCAGCATCGGCAGGATTAGGGCGACGATGCTGAGAAGGGTTGTCGACCCGAAGGAAGACAAGAAGGGGCTCGTCAACGGAATCATGCCTGATCCGGTTGCGATTCCATCCCACCACGGGCCGGACGTCAAGACTGTTTTGCCCGATGTTGATATTGTAACAACAGCATTCAAGCTCCCCACAACGCTTATGCACGTCCACTCCCTCTGCGTTGAGATGAGAGAAGCGGTCAAAGCAGAAGACGTCGTGAGCGCTCTCAGCGAGGAGCCGAGAATCATGCTTATTTCCGCAGAGGATGGCTTCACCTCAACGGCAAAGGTAATCGAGTTCGCGAGAGAGCTCAGGCTCAGGTACGACCTCTACGAGAACATCGTTTGGAGGGAATCGATCGGCGTTGATGGAAACGACCTCTTCGTAACGCAGGCGGTGCATCAGGAGGCTATTGTTGTTCCGGAGAACATTGACGCCATAAGGGCCATGTTCGAGCTTGCGGAGAAGGAGGAGAGCATAAGGAAGACGAACGAGAGCCTTGGAATTGGGAAAGTTTTTTAAAATTTTTACCTCACTTTTGCCATGGATATTCAGACGAGAAAGTCGATACTCTGGGACGCCTTTGAGGAGCTGAAAACAAGGTGGGGTGCGGACGAAAAGTTCCTCGAGAGGGTTGAAGAGGAGGAGCTTACCGTTGACGGCCTGCCAGAGAGCAAGGTTAGAGATTTGATTGAATTGAGGGAGAAGTACCAGCTCGACGAGCTTGAGTTTCTATTCATCGTCGGCACGGCAGTTGGTCTTTATCAGGGGCAGAAGCAGGTTAAGGAGATACTGCAGAGGAGAATGAGCGCACTTAACGAGTTCGTTTCGTCTCTCGTCGGGAGAGAGCTGTGATGAAGTTCGCGTTCAAGATAGCGTACTTCGGTGACAACTTTCACGGAAGTCAGTTTCAGCCCGACCAAAGGACGGTTGAGGGAGAGGTAATCAACGCCCTAAGAAGGCTCGGAGTTGAGAATCCGAGGCTGAGGAGTGCCGGGAGAACTGATGCCGGAGTTCATGCCTACGGCCAGGTCATTTCCTTCTACTCCGAGGACAAAATCTTTCCGAGGATGCTGAACGCTGAGCTTCCCGAAGACATAACAGCATGGGCGTGGGCGAAGGTTTCCGAGGACTTCGACCCGAGAAGGGCGAAGAGCAGGGTTTACACTTACGTTATGTACGGCTCGGACTACGACATTTCTGCGATGAGAAAGGCCGTTAAAGAGCTGATCGGCGTCCACGACTTCTCAAACTTCACCAAGAAATTCGGCGAGGGAGAGAGCTGCGTCAGGGAAATTATGAGCGCCGACATTAGAGCGGACAGGGAGTTCATAATCTTCGAGATTGAGGGGAACGCCTTCACCTGGAACATGGTTCGCTGCATAGTGACGGCAATAATGGAGATCGGAAAGCAGCACAGAAGCATTGAGTGGTTCAGGGACCTCCTGAACCCGGAAAAGCACAAGGAGAGGGTCGAGCCCGCTCCACCTTACGGTCTAATCCTGAAGGATGTCAAATACGACGACGTGGAATTCGAAATCGACGATTACGCCTTTAAAACACTCCAGTCAAGAATCGAGGACAGAATAATTTACCACGGTACGATTTTCAAGCTGTTCTCCCTTTTCAGGCAAAGCGGAATTTCCTGATTCCTGAGAATATTAAAACGGCGGAAACTTTCCTCGAACCGGGAATTGGATAGTCCCCGTACCTCACAACGATATCTCTGTTGATGTTCTCTATCATCGCTATTGAGGAGAAAAGCCCCTCCATTGTCAGCTCATCAGGCTTACCGGCGAAGAGGAGCAATGCTGATTTGGCGTTCTCAACATCTCCGTTGATGCTCACGTTCTGCAGCGCTTCCTCCGTCAGCTCTATCATTCTTCTAGTTCTCACCGCCTTGAGCTCACTGTTCCTTCTGAAAATCAGGTTCTTAAAGTTAAAGGGTATCTTTCTCTCAGCCAAGCCCGCTATGGCGAATCCGTCGGATTTCAAAGCGTTGAAGACATCGGACGTGTCAACGACTACCTCTCCAGCCACCCTCTTCTTCAAATCAATCTCGCCGGCAAGGGCAACGAGGTTCATCACCTCAAGGATTTTTCTCTCAACTCCAACCTCCCCCTCAAAGAGAATCAGAATGTCCGAAACGTCTCTGAGACTTCGAATTCGCTTCTTTATCTCCCCAATGCTCGAGGTGTCAAGTTGGGGGACTATTGCGAGGGAGATTACAGCATCCTCCGTAACTTTTCTGAGCCTCTGGCAGAGCTCGAGAGATGTTATGTAGCCAAAATCATCCTCCAGCGAGGTTAAAACAAGGCTGCCCTCAAATATTTCATAAAGAGATGTGATTTGATTCACAAACCCGCTCACGTCTCCTTTCAGCCCGTGAACGTAGTACTTCCTGTCGTCACCTATCGAAATGCTTCTCAAGTGCTCCTCATTGTTCAGAACTGCAAAGCACTTAAACAGGGGAACTCTGTTGACCTTCACGCCTTTTTTATGCAGAATTTCTGCCACCTTGGCCCCGCGCAGCCCCGAGCCTATTGTCAGCAACCTCATTTGATTTAAAATCGAAAAGGCGTTTAAAATATTTTCTTGAAGTCAAATGAGAGACTCGTACAACCTTATGAGGGACTTGACAACCACATCCCAGCTGTACTTCTCCCTTACAATTCTCCTTCCCCTTTCTCCAATCGCTTTCACCTTCCTCTCGTCGCTCAGAACTTCGTTTATTATTTCGCTCAGCCTCATGTAATCTCCCGGAGGAAAAACGAAGCCCGCCTCAGATGCAACATCCCTAACACCCGGAAGGTCAGAGGCAGCAACTGGAGTTCCGCATGCCATCGCCTCAAGAAGGACTATTCCGAACGCCTCCAGCCTGGATAATGAGGGCAGAACGAGAAGAGAAGCTCTTGAAAGGTACTCTATAACCTTTTTTCTCGGAAGGAAGCCTGTAAACTCTGCATTCACCTCAAGCTCTCTTGCCAGCCTCTCAAGCGAGCTCCTCTCCTCTCCATCACCTATAATCACGCATCTCGCTTCAACATCAACGTGCTTCATTGCTTTAAGCAAAACGTCAACCCCCTTTGTTGCCGCAAGCCTGCCGAGGAAGAGGACCGTGGGCTCCTTTTCCGCCTCAACCCCTTCGAACTCGCTTAGCTCTATGCCGTTGGGGATGACGTGGTAGTCCCTGCCTGCCAAGAGCCTCGAAGTCTCCGCGTAGCTTTTTGTCGTCGCAACAATCGCATCAGCCCGGTCAAGGGCTTCGGAAAGCATATCGTCGGTTCTTCTGATTATTAGCTTCGATAAAGCTCTCGGAATCGGAAATCTCCCGTACTTCTCGGGAATCTCTATATCGCAGTGGTAGGTTATGACGTGCGGCGATTTTCTGAGTGAGCAGGAAAAGAAGGGGGGAGGTGTGTGGGAGTGAAAAATATCGCCATCTATTTTCTCCAAGAACCTCCCGAGGAATGGTGTGATGGGAGAATAGGGAATCGGGATGCTCGGAACGTACTCAACTCTGAACGGAAACTTTTCTCTCCCAGAAGCTGTGGAGGTGACAACAACAACCTCGAAACCCCTTCTGTGGAGGTGGTGGGTAATTCTTTCAACATGAACCTCAACCCCGCCGATGTGGGGTGGAAAGTACGAACTCAGCAGAACTACCTTCATGCGCCACTTCGTAAAGCGAGATACAAATAAATTTAACTTCGGTTTGTTTCAAATCTGCTTAGAGAAAAGTAAAAAAATCAGGATGGGGGTTCCTTGATAAACCCAAGCTCGTAGAGCTTCTTTATCTTCCTCTGCGTGGCGGAAATCATCAGCTCGGCTATCTCGTAAATCTCCTCCTCCCTCAGCTCCAGCCTAGCCAGCCCGAGTTCAACCGCCTTTACGCCAACGGCTGTCGCCACCTCTGGGAACACCTCTTTTTCAGTCATTCTGGGAATTATGTAGTCCTCGCTAAGACCGTTCCTTTCAGCAAACTCTGCAAGGGCGTTGGCAGCGGCAAGGCACATCTCGTCCGTTATTTTTCTCGCTCTTACCGTCAAAGCACCCCTGAAAACTCCCGGAAAGACGAGGGAGTTGTTGACCTGGTTGGGGAAGTCGCTCCTCCCCGTCCCAACAATCCTCGCTCCTGCATCCTTCGCCTCCCACGGCCAGATTTCCGGTGTTGGGTTTGCCAGAGGGAATACGATGGCGTCATCGTTCATTTCAGCAATCCACTCCTTCTTTATGACGTCCGGACCGGGCTTGCTTGCGGCTATAAGGACATCAGTGCCCCTTATAGCCTCCTCCATTCCCCCGGTCCTTCTCTCACCGTTGGTCTCAATCGCCACCTGCCACTTGTATCCCTTCTTCTCCTTCAGGTCAGCCCTGTCTGGGTGCAGAATGCCTTTGCTGTCAACAACAAACATCTTCTTCGGATCAGCCCCTGCAGCCTTCAGCAGCCTGATTGTGGCGAAGTTGGCCGCTCCAACTCCGATTATGGAAATCTTCACCTCGCTGATGTCCTTCCCGACGATTTTCAGGGCGTTGATGAGGGCTGCAAGTGTGGCCGTAGCCGTCCCCTGCTGGTCGTCGTGCCAGACTGGGATGTCAAGCTCCTTTTGCAGCCTTTCAAGGATGTAGAAGCACTTCGGAGAGGAAATATCCTCAAGGTTTACACCTCCAAAAGTTGGTGAGATGGCTTTAACAATCTCGATAAACCTGTCAGCATCCTGCTCCGCAAGAGCGATCGGGAAAGCGTCAACCGCACCGAGGAATTTGAAAAGGAGAGCTTTGCCTTCCATAACGGGCATCGCTGCTTTCGGCCCAATGTTCCCCAAACCGAGAGTTCTTGAGCCGTCCGTGATTATTGCGATGAGGTTCCACTTGTTCGTATAATCGTAGGCCTTTTCCTCGTCCTCGGCAATTTCGTTGCAAACTTCCGCCACTCCGGGTGTGTACCATATGCTGAAGTCGTCAAGAGTTCGAATGGGAACTTTCGGGAGTATCTCTATCTTTCCCCCATAAAAAGCGTGCCATTTCTTTGCCCTTCCGTTCTGGGTCAATTCAAACACCTCTTCAATCATACAAATCTTATACGTACTATAGTACTTAAATGTTTTTACACGATACATATTTGATACTCATATTTGTATTCAAATTTATCATGTTAATGGAGAAAAGTGTTTTTTACCGAGCGCGCTTAAGATTGAGCATGAGGGCGACATGGAAGGGTAGCATATCCTTTGGCCTCGTGAACATACCGGTGAAGGTTTACAAAGCAACAACGCAGAAGGAGATTCAATTTCACCTCCTTCATTCTGCTGATGGGGGCAGGATCAGATACAGAAAAGTCTGCGAGAAGTGCGGAAAGGAGGTTTCAGACGGAGAAATCGTCAAAGGATACGAAATATCGAAAAATGAGTATGTGATTCTAACCGACGAAGACTTTGAGAAGATTCCCCTAAAATCGACGAAAAGCATAGAGATAAGGCAGTTTTTCGACCCTGCAGAGCTTGGACTGATTTACTACAGCAGCTTTTACTACATATCACCAGACAAGGGAGGAGAAAAGGCCTACTACCTGCTGAAGAAAGCTATGGAGGAGACAAACAGCATGGGGATAGGAAAGATGACCATGCGCGGAAAGGAGAACCTCGTGGCTCTAAGACCCTACGACGGTGGGATAGTTCTGGCTCAGCTGCACTACATCGACGAGGTCCGCAGCCCTCTGGAGCTTCCCGGCTGGGGCGCTGTGGCGGAAATCACCGAAGAGGAGCTTGAACTCGCCAAAAAGCTCATCCTTGCCATGAAGAAACCGCTGAAGCTGGAGGAGTTCAGAGACGAGTACAAGGAGGCGCTGATGCAGCTGATTGAGGCGAAGCTCTCCGGCAGAGAGATTGTTGTCAGCGAGGGAGTTGAAGAGGTTAAATCGCTGATTGATGCGTTGAAAGCCAGTCTTGAGGCAGTCAAATGAGCTGGTTCGATAAAAAAATCAAGCCGATGCTTGCTGTCAGGTCAAAGCCCTTCAGCAGCGACGACCACATTTACGAGGTTAAGTGGGATGGAACGAGGTGCCTCGCTTTCGTTGATGTGGAGGGAAAGAGGGTCAGGCTGCAGAACAGAAGGCTACTGGACATAACCTACCGCTACCCCGAGATTAAACTGCTGGATGCTGTCGAGAGAAACGCGATTCTCGACGGTGAGGTTGTTGTGATAAAGGACGGTAAGCCCTCCTTCCCTCTTCTGCAGAAAAGAGAGCATGTGGACAGCAGATTCAAGATTGAGATTCTCAGCAAAACCATTCCCGCAGTTTACATAGTTTTCGACGTTCTTTACTGCGACGGCTGGGTTGTGGATTTGGAGCTGATGGAGAGGAAGAAGATACTCTCCGAAGTTCTCCAAAGCAGGGGAAGGGTTGTGGTGGAGGAGTGGATTGAAGGTAAAGGGGAGGAGTTCTACAGAAAAGCGGTGGAAATGGGGCTTGAAGGGATTGTAGCAAAGAAAAAGGATGGAAGATACTTGATAGGCAAAAGGAGCAGACTCTGGAAGAAGATAAAGAAGAGGAACACACTGGACTGCGTTATAGTGGGATGGATTGAGGGAGAGGGAGAGAGGGCAAAGACCTTTGGCTCCCTCGTTCTGGCTGTTTACGAGGATGGAAGGCTTAAACATGTCGGCAACGTTGGTACCGGCTTTGATTCTGAGTTTCTGAACTGGTTCTCGGAGAGGTTGAGGGAAATAGAGGTTGCAAAGCCGCACTTCGAAATCGAGACCAAAAACGTTCACTGGGTTAAGCCGAGATACGTCTGCGAGGTGGAGTTCCTCGAGTTCACCGAAGACGGGAAGCTCAGAGCACCGGTGTTTCTGAGACTGAGAGAGGACAAAAGTCCCGATGAATGCAGGATTGATTAAGTGAGCTTAACAATTCTCATGTGCAATTCGTAGAGCTTCGTCGCCAGCTCCTCTAGGAACTCTCTGTCTTTCAGCCCCTCAAGCCACCTCTCGGGAATTGCAAATCCCTTCGCCCCTTTAATCGCCCCGCATATCGCCGCAATTGAGTCCGCATCTCCGCCGGCGTTAACGGCTTTTATCAGCGACTCTTCAAAGTCTTTTCCCGCAAAGTAGGAGTAAAAAGCCATGGGAACGACGTCGAGGGAAGATATGCTGTTTCCAAGCTTTTCGACTGCGTATTCCACATCTCTATCGGAAATCTCGTTCGCATACCTTATTTTCTCCGCAAGAAGGTTGTCGTAGGCCTCAACCCTTCTCAAAACCTCTTCGAGCATCTCCTCGTCGCTGAAATCCAGAACGTTGCAAGCTATTGCCACTGCAACCGCAACGGCACCTCCTATCGCTGCAGTTCCGGTGTGTGTAACTCTTGCGGAAATCTCCGCATACCTCTCAACCAGGTTCAGGCTGAAATGGTAAACCAGCCCTATCGGCGCAACCCTCATCGCCGCTCCGCACGTGTCGCTGAAAACTCCCGCTCTCGTCCAGTGAACACCTCTCATCAGGTTCGATATCGCTTTGGTCGAGCTCGGCCCGATTCTCCTGCTGTTGGTTTCAAGAAACCACCTCTTCAGCCTCTCTGCAAAATTTTCCGGATCGAAGTAAACGGTTTCGAGAATTGATTCGGCAAGAACGACCATTTGCTCGGTATCATCCGTCCATTCTCCCGCATTCAAATCGCCATAGGGTGAGGGAAGGAAGTCCCTTACCTCCCCGTACAGCTGCCTTATATTTTCGATTGAGAGCCCCTCAACGGGCATTCCGAGGGCATCACCAACTGCCAGGCCAAGAATGCAGTTTCTGAATTTCTCCTCCATTGCTCGAACTCTTCGCAAAGGCTAATCTACTTTACGATATCCGTTATTATTGAGGGGCAGACTCTCTTAACCCCTTCCATCTCCGCTATTTTCTGGTGAATTTCTGAAAGCTCCTGAACCGACTTTGCTATGATTTCCGCCATTATCGTGTGGTCTCCAGTGGTGAGCCAGAGCGACTTGACGCTTTCAAGGTCCTTGAGCTCCTCAACAACCTTCCAAAGTTTATCTGGGTCAACATCAACACCTGTGAGCGAGGCGCTAAGGCCAACCTTTTTGTAGTTGATGATTGCCTTGTAGCCCAGAATCTCCTCTCTTCTCTCCAGATTCGCTATTCTCTTTCTAACAGCCGCCTCTGTCACGTTTAGCTCCTTTGCAATCCTCGTTTTCGGAATCCTCGCGTTGCTTACGAGCAGCTCGATTATTTTCAAATCCTTCTCGTCCACAGGTGAGTTTTGACTTCAAACTATATATTACTATTGTCAAACGAAATCGGATATTGACACTTGCTTTTCAGTACCATTTTCGAACATAGATTTTATTTCCTGCTCGAGAAGCATTAGTCTCTGCTTGGTGTAGCTGGAAACGTTGAAGTTTTCGCAGAGAAACTTGGACAGCTCGAGATACTTCATTATGGAGCTGCTGTGCACCGTAAGCGTGAGCTTGTTACCGCACTTCAAGCACTTCCCCACAAGGGGGATTCTGCGGTACTTCGTGTTGCACCTTGTACAGCGGAACTCCTGTCTTGAGAAGGCTCTCAGGTTGCCGATAATGTCGGGCAGGAAGTGCACGTTTATAACCCTCTCGGCCACATCGTGTTCATCAACAGCTACAATCATTCTAGCGAGCTCCATCTGCCTGTAAACCTTATCCTGCATCGTTTTCAGGGATTTGTATGCGCTCTCCTTCACTCCCGCAGCAATGTTCTCCGTGTCGTGGGTGAAGAAAAGCCCGCAGAAACGGCTTTCATCCTTTAACCTGTCCTTTACCTTCTCAACGTAGTCCTCCATCTCCTTGGGGCTGGCGAACCTCATCGTAGCTTCATAGAACTCAAGAGGGTAGCGCTCCACTATGTCCATGTTGTGAACCTCCTTGTCGACCTCCCTCGGATCGACTATGGCTGTCAAAACGAGAGGTGCGTCCATCTGCCCTCCTCGCTTGTCGGGGAGGAACTTTCGAGAGAAGTTCAGCAGGCCGTCGAGCAAGAGCATGAAGCAGTCCTCATCACCGTCGCAGTTCCTCCTCTTTGCCGCGTGGAAGTACGGATGCGCGTAGCCAGCAAGAACGTCTGAGAATCCTATTATTCTGCCCAGCACCCCTGCCGAGGTGTGGGGAGCGAGTCCTATAACCAGGTGTCCGATGAGGTCTTCAACGCTTTTAGCGTTGTAAAAGGGTTCCATTTTGTAAAACTTAACCAGCAAATCGTCTATGAAGTTCGCCACCCTGAGCAGGTACTCCGCTCCACTCTTCGGCAGTATCACATCCTGCGGTTTGAGCTCAACAATCTGGTTCTCATTTTTCAGCTCCGCTCCCTTGTAGTCCCTCTCGTAACCAAGCTCCCTCAGCTTCTCAACGCTTACACCAATTTCCGCTGGTTTGAAGTGCGTTATCGGAAGGTCCGTTGCGTCGAACCTTGCCGTACCATCTTTGAACACAAAAACGCCGTGCTTGACCCTCAGTATCCCCTTTTCGAGTCTCTCTGGAATTTTCGTTTTGGATGTCATTCCCTTCACTCCTTTTATCGTATCAAAGGAGTCGTATTCGCCGAGGTTTGCTATTGCCTCCTCGTAAAGCTCCCTGAGGTCAACCTTTCTCTTCATGTACCCCTCACACTCTCTGCCACAGCTCTCGCAGACGCTTGAGGTGTTCTTCATCCTGCAGGACGGGCAGTAGTAGAGCTGCTCTGTAAGCTCACCACAAACGTCGCACTTGAGCCAGAAGGTCTCCTTTCCGCATTGCGGGCACTTCCTGATTGCAATCTCCACCTCTATTTCGCCTTTTTTCGCGTTGTAGCTCTTTGTGTAGTTTATTGCGTTCTTTATGTCTCTCGTGTTCCCTCCCGCCATGCCGACGGGGAAAAGAATGTGAGGGGGAGGGCTCATCTTCCTTTCCTTGGCCTTTTCTGGCCTTCCCATCCTCGCCCCTATCCTCGACAGGGCTTTCGGCCTTACCTTTATTCCAGAAATGCCGTTCACGATTTCAAGAACATCCTTTCCAGAAACTTCCGAAACCTTTGAGAGCTTCTCATCCAGCCCGAGGCACCTGATGAAGGCCCTCCAGGTTTCTATAACGATGAAGGACTCCCTGACCTTGTGCTCCAGAAGCAGAGCTTCCAAAATCTCCTTTACTCTGGAATCGTAGGGTAGGAGCAGCACGCTCTTTCCGTGCTTCCCCTCTATTTTCCCATTGTCCGAGACGAAGTTTCGCAGATACCTGTAATCCTCAACGCTTATGTCGTGCCACAAGTAGGTGTAATCCGGATGCAGCGGCACGTGGAACTCGTCGCACAGCTTTAAAGCCTCCTCTTCGCTTATCTTTCTGTAGTCCCCCCTCAAACCGGCCTTTTCAGCCTCCTGAATCCACCACTCGTATGTGTAGGATGCGGGAATCAGGGGGTGGTTGTTCTCAAGAAAATCGCCGTAGTTAATCAGAATTTCCCCGAGGTCGAGAATTGCCGCAACTTCCCCCTTTAAAGCCTTCGCCTCGCTCAGAGTGTTGATTTTAACCACATCCCCGTTTTTGAGCCTGACGGTCGGACCCTCAATGGTCGAGACCGGCACAACACCTCCGGCCTTTCCGGGTCTCTCAACCTTAAGCTGCGTGCCGACAGCAACAAACTCGAGAAGGTACATCGTTGCGGGGTTTACTCCGACGGTGGCGAAGCCTGAGTTTCTCGCCCTTCCGTAGCGGAGCCTGAATCCGCCCTTTCTGGACGGATGGCTAAGGACTGGTCTTCCAGCAACAATATCGGAAAGGTACTTGTCCTTCGGCTTGATTACTGCCTTCTCCTCCTCACTACCGCTATCCCCTCCCCCCTTAATCAACGCATCGAGCCACTCCCAGCCCTCTATGCCAACCTCATCGACCATCTTCTTAAGCTTTGGAGCCTTTAGCGCAATCCCCTCCGCAATAACGAGTGCCATTCCTCCCCTAACTCTGTTCGTCTCCACCCTCGGCAGATTCCTGTAGCCGGAAACCTCGGCACTTTCCGTCGGCTCACCGTCGATGCATATCGGACAGTTAGAAACGATAAGCCTGATTTCCTCATCGCTCGGGAGGTACTGAAGGTTTGCAACCTTTTTGTAAAGGGGAATCTCCTCACAGTACCTCAGAATTTCCTCCTCTGTAGGCACGTACCTGCCAATTTCGGCCTTTCTCCTCACATAATCAGCAACAAGAACGGAAATAACCTGAGCCGTCCCACCAGCGCTTCTGATCGGGCCTGCATAGTAAACCCGAAGGAAGTTCTCCCTGTCGATTCTAACCCTCGCAATGCCCTCAATTGGTGCAGCCACAACACCTTCGGTCATTATCGCAACGGCGGTTCTGACGGCTTTGTCAATTGCCTCCTCCTTAGGCATTTCTCCAAACTTGCCCTCAACAATTTCGTCGGCAACCTTAAAGCAGATGAGCTCCCTGCTCAATCCCCCCTCCTCAAGCTCCATTATGCGTTTCGCCAAACCCTGCAAATTCATCAGCTTTTCAACTCTCTCCGCCATGTTCTTCGCAATCGGAATCTCAACGCTCAGCTCGGGGTCAAGCCCCTTCTTCCTTGCAGCCTCCGCAATCCTGTAAATTCTATCAAGTTCAACCATTAAGGACTCGTGATACCTTCTGATTTCCTCAATCCTCCAGAAATCCTCATTGGACTCAGATTCAAACAATGGGAAGAACCTGTCAAGAGTTGCATCCATCTTTCAACACTGAGTAACACGCAAAATAAGCTTTCTGGATGGTGAAATGAATATAATGGCTCTTTTCTATTCTTTGCCTCTCCGCAGCGAAAACCTATAATTAATAGAGATTAAAAAATTGGGGGTATGCGGGGATTGGTGCTGGTATTCCTAATCATCATTAACACATTCACCATATAAATCTTTCTAACATTTAAACACTAACTGGAAAGTTGCCGGACTGGCTGACAAAAGCCTTATCTCCCCGCCATATCTGCTCATCAGCTTTTTAACGATGTAAAGCCCCAGACCACTCCCCTTCGTGCTGAAACCCTCCTCAAAAATTCTGTCAGAAATCTCCTCGGGAATCCCACTTCCGTTGTCTGAGAAGGTAACGTAGCACTTTCCGTTCCTCTTCTCCCCTCTTATGAAGACTTTGTCCGCATTGCCGTGCCTTACCGAATTTGAAATCAGGTTGTCAAACACCGAAACCACGTTCTTGTCGGCCATAAACATCGTCTCTCCCTCAACCTCCACCTCCACATTGTACTTCTCCGCAATTTCCTCTATGATGTCTTTCAAGTCAATTTCCACGAGTTCGGCTTCGCGCCCCATTATCTCCTCAAGAGTTCTCACCCTCCTTATCAAGTCTGCAATCCTGCTGACAGACCTCTCAATGTTCATTACCATTCCATCATTCATTCCCTCCTCCTTCAGAACCTCCACGGCCAGCTGTATTGACGTGAGGTCGTTCAGAATATCGTGCCTCATCAACTTGTTTACCAACCTTAAGTTCTGGTTCAGCTCCTCAACTTCCTCAATCTTGCCTGAGATTGCATCGAGAAGCTCATTTATCCTCTTCTCCAGCAGAGTGATTTCGTCACAGCCCTCAACCTCCACCCTTCCCGCACCTTTCTCCATAATTCTGCCCAGACTCTCAGCCAGCCTCTCAACCCTGTCCACCACAGCCCTTTTAACGAAAAGGAGGTAGCCAAGAACCACCAGAATGCCAACAGCTGTACCCGCAAATGCCAAAGGCAGGTAAAGCGAGCTGAGAATTCCAAGAGCCTCCCTTTCGGCGTAAAACTCGATTGTTCCTACAACCCTTCCGCTGTAATCCTCAAGAGGAAATTCAACCAGCAACGCGCTTTCGTTCACAAATTTTACACTCTTCTCCTTTGGTACCGGCAGTATTTTGAAGCTCAAACCTGCAATTTTCGATGGGCTTTGGATAAAAGAGTCGTCCACGATTCGCGCAAAGATTAGAGTCCCAGCGTACGGGCCGGTCTCGTCGCTCCTCAGGATCGGTCTGGCCGAGAAGGCGTAAATGGAGTTATCAAACCTCAAAAAGCCCTTCTTGACGTCCAAATCGTTTCTGGCGGAGAGTTCCCTGAACCGCTCAATCAGCGGCTGAGAGGGGTTCATGGCTGTTTCGTTTTCCAGATCATAACCCTTTGCAAGCACCACCTCTCCGTTTCTGTCGAGATAGACGATATAGTTTACATTCAGAGTTGGAAAGGTTTCATCAACAAGATTTGATTCAACGTAGTCCATGTTTCGATTTAGTACGAAATTGTAAGTGTCATCCCACTCGGCCCAGTCCGCACAGAAGGAATCTATCGCATCAACCTCATGAAAAAGTGCTGAATGAACCAATTCAGCCCTGTTTAACGCGTTGTTAACGTCAATATGGTCAAACAAGGATTGAGTGGCAAAGTACAGTCCGGCGTAGATAACAATAACTGAAACGACCAAAACTCCTCCACCAACGAGCAGAACCTTTCTGGTTAACACTTTCCTACAAAGGTAAGTAGTTTTTAAAACTTAGCTTGCAGCAGTGCAATTACCTTGCCTGGGCGAACCAAAACTTTTTAAAGCGCATGCTGGTGGTGGGAGTGATGAAAAAGTTCTCTGGAAAAGAGTTCATTGTAGTACAGCTTTTACTTCTTTTCTAAAGGAGTTAGAGGTGGTTTTAAATGCGTGCTGCTGATGCCATTGTCAAGGCTTTGGAGATGGAAGGTATAGAGGTCGTGTTTGGAATACCCGGAGGTGCGATTATTGAGGTCTACGATGCGCTCTACGATTCGGGAATAAGGCACATAACAACGAGGCACGAGCAGGGTGCGACCCACGCGGCAGACGGCTACGCAAGGGCGAGCGGCAAAGTGGGGGTTGCCTTCGCCACCTCCGGACCCGGAGCGACGAACACCGTTACCGGCATAGCTACAGCCTACATGGACTCCTCACCGCTCGTTGTCTTCACCGGCCAGGTTCCGACCAGCATGATCGGAAACGATGCGTTTCAGGAGGCCGACATAACCGGAATCACGATGCCCATAACCAAGCACAACTACCTGGTTACGGACGCCAAAGACCTTCTGGGCACGATAAAGGAGGCTTTCCACATAGCCTCAACCGGCAGACCCGGTCCGGTTCTCGTTGACCTGCCCAAGGACATCACAACCGCAGACATAGACTTCAACTACCCCAAGAAGGTCAGCCTCCCGGGATACAAGCCGAAGCTGGAGGGGCATCCGAGGCAGATAGCGAAGGCGGCCGAGCTGATAATGAAGGCGGAGAGACCGGTTATACTTGCCGGTGGTGGGGTCATAATCTCAAACGCCTCAAAGGAGCTTGTCGAGCTTGCAGAAACAATCCCGGCCTTCGTTGTTACAACGCTGATGGGAAAAGGCTCAATTCCAGAAACACACCCGCTGTCACTCGGATTCGCCGGAATGCACGGAACGAAGTACGCAAACTACGCTTTGAGTGAGAGCGACTTGATTATCGCGGTCGGCTGCAGGTTCAGCGACAGAACAACCGGAAACGTCGCGATGTTCGCACCAGAGGCAAAGATAATCCACATCGACATCGATCCTGCAGAAATAGGAAAAAACGTCAGAGTTGACGTCCCTATAGTCGGAGATGCGAGGAAAGTCCTTGCAAAGCTTAAGAAGGCCGTGGAGTACAAGCAAAGAAAAGAATGGGAGGACAAGGTGAACGACTGGAAGAAGAGATATCCGCTGAAGTACAAAAAGGAGGGGTTCAAGCCGCAGTACGTGATTGAGCGCGCCTGCGAGATTATGCCGGACGCTATTATCACGACAGAGGTTGGACAGAATCAGATGTGGGCTGCTCAGTTTTTCAAAACCAAGTACCCAAGGCAGTTCATAACAAGCGGTGGATTGGGAACGATGGGTTTCGGCTTCCCTGCAGCGATGGGCGCACAGGTCGCGTTTCCAGAAAAGACAGTTATAGACATCGCAGGGGATGGGAGCTTCTTCATGAACATCCAGGAGCTTGCAACATGCGTCAAGTACGAGATTCCCGTGAAAGTTCTGGTTCTGAATAACGGCTACCTCGGAATGGTCAGGCAGTGGCAGGAGCTGTTCTACAGAGAGAGGTACTCTGCAACCTGCATTGGCTGCGAGAAAACGGGATTTGAAGCCATAGCAAGGGGTTTCGGTGCGATAGGCATGACCGTCGAGAAGCCTTCGGAAGTCGATGATGCACTCAAGGAGGCAAAGGAAGTCGACGCGCCGGTGGTCATAGACTTCAGAGTTGACTACCAGGCAAACGTCTTCCCGATGGTCCCGCCGGGAGCGGCGTTAAACGAGATTATCGATGAGGAGTGAGGTGGTAGCGTGAAGCACACGATAGCCGTTCTGGTTGAGAACAAGCCCGGAGTCCTTGCGAGGGTTGCGGGACTGTTCAGGAGGAGGGGTTTCAACATAGAGAGCCTGACAGTCGGCACCACCGAAAGAGATGACCTTTCAAGAATGACGATTGTCGTTGAAGGAGACGACAAGGTCGTTGAGCAGGTGATTAAGCAGCTGAACAAGCTCATTGAAACAATCAAGGTCAGCGAGATTACAGAAAGCTCTGTCGAAAGAGAGCTGTGCCTCATCAGAGTTCACGCACCTCCAGAGAAGAGGGGCGAAATTGTGGAGCTCACAAACATCTTCAGAGCGAGAATAGTTGACGTCTCCAGAGACAGCTTCATTATTGAGGTCACGGGCGATGAAGACAAGGTCTCGGCGTTCATTGACTTGATGAGGCAGTACGGCATCAAGGAGCTTGCAAGAACCGGAAAAGTGGCAATGGTAAGAGGAAACAAAAAATGAATTTCAACATTGTAATTATGTGTGGTATCCCAAATTATATTTACACTTTCCCTTCAATCCCACCACCTCCTCACGAACCACATAACTCTCTCTGGAGGAAGCTTGTAC
>LDZQ01001477.1_pt1 | contig 32534 bp, 30 predicted proteins | sample 615361 | NCBI WGS metagenome assembly LDZQ01 (sample SAMN03408297, study PRJNA278302) | terrestrial metagenome | isolation source: oil reservoir sample I2 | place: USA: Alaska, North Slope, Ivishak formation | collected 2013 | reverse complement strand
AAATTTGACAACAAAACCCTACAGGGCAGAAGACTAAACAGAAGAGTGGAAATAAGACTGGCTGAATAGGAGAACAGAAATGTTTGGGGGAAGAAGAGTATTTTTAGTTTTCCTTTTCCTTCTTCTTCCCCTAAACTTACAGGCGCAGGACCAGGACTTTCTAGTCTGGAAAAAATTGGCTTTTTTTGTCATCTCCTGGGTTGAAAATATTAATAACAACTTTCAGTATTCCCCGCAACAACCTCAAATTGTCCAGGTAAACAATCTCTATGTGGCCAGTTTCTCCAAAATAAACCCGGAAAGTATCTCTTTTCACCTGAAAAAAACTCCCAATTCCTACCTGGGAATCCTGGAATATGACGAAGTCATCTACCAGGCTCAAGCTTTGACTCTGGAAAGTCTAAGACAAACTTCTTTTGTCCCGGTAAAGGTTAGAAGACTTACAGAAATTTTTCGTTATAATGGTTCTTCCTGGGAATAGAAAAAAATATTGACCAGACTCAAAAACTACCCTAGGAGCGACCCAAAACAAATTAACCCCCCAAAAAGGAGGAAAAACTATGGCCAGAGTTTTAATCATTGGAGCTGGTGGAGTTGGCAATGTGGTCACCAAAAAATGTGCTCAAAACCAGGAAGTCTTTTCTGAAATTTGTCTGGCCAGTCGTACTCTAGCTAAATGCCAAAAAATTGCCCAGGAAGTTAAAAAACTCTACAATATAGAAATTTCCACAGCCAAGGTAGATGCAGATAGGGTTCCAGAACTGGTAGCTCTTATTAAAGATTTTAAACCAGAAATGGTTATCAATGTGGCTTTGCCCTACCAGGACTTGACCATTATGGATGCCTGTTTGGAGACAGGGGTCCATTATTTAGATACTGCCAATTACGAACCACCAGACAATCCCAAATTTGAATACAAGTACCAGTGGGCCTATCAAGAAAAGTTTGAACAGGCTGACCTTATGGCTATTTTGGGTTGTGGCTTTGACCCTGGTGTTACCAATGCCTTTTGCGCCTACGCCCAGAAACATCTCTTTGATGAAATTCACTTCATTGATATTTTAGATTGTAATGCAGGAGAGCATGGACATCCCTTTGCCACCAATTTTAACCCTGAAATAAATATTCGAGAAATCACTCAGGTAGTGAGACACTGGCAGGAAGGAAAATGGATTGAAACGCCACCTGTAATTGAAGAAAACTCTGTGCATTTTACCTTCAACTATCCTGAAGCAGGTCCCAGAGAAAGCTACCTTCTCTATCATGAAGAAATGGAATCCCTGGTCAAACACATTAAGGGACTAAAACGCATCCGTTTCTGGATGACCTTTTCTGATACCTATCTTACTCACCTAAGAGTACTAAAAAATGTGGGAATGACTAGAATTGATGAAGTGGAATTTGAAGGACAAAAAATTGTCCCCCTTAAATTCTTAAAAGCCCTTCTTCCAGATCCTGCTTCTCTAGCAACCAATTACAAGGGAAAAACCGTTATTGGTTGTATTTTTAGAGGAATAAAAGATGGCCAGCCAATATCCAAATACATTTACAATGTCTGTGACCATGCCAAGGCCTACCAGGAGGTTCAATCCCAGGCCATTTCTTATACCACAGGTGTTCCTGCCATGGCTGGAGCCATGATGGTCTTAAAAGGCCTCTGGAGTGGTAAAGGAGTGTTCAATATTGAACAACTAGATCCAGATCCCTTTTTAGAAACCATTGCCCAAAATGGTCTTCCCTGGCAGGTAGTAGACTTTGAAGGGGACTTGCCTGAATAATGCTCGAACTAGCCAAAAACTCTTTACTAAAGGCTAAAGAAGACTATCCAGAGTTTATTATTCAGCAGGTAAAAACTCCCTGCTACCTTATCAGTGAAGATGTTCTTGAGCGTAATTGTAAGACCTTAGATTGGGTGCAAAAAAAAACAGGGGCCAAAATCCTTTTGGCCCTAAAAGCTTATAGCCTGCCAGCTACTTTTCCTCTTCTCAGCAAGTATCTGGCAGGAGTGTGTGCTAGTGGACTTTTTGAAGCAAAACTTGGAAGAGAGTACTTTCAAAAAGAAGTACACACCTTTTCTCCAGCTTACAAAGAAGAAGAGTTAGAAGCAATAGCCAGAGTTTCAGATGTAATTATTTTTAATACCATTGAACAACTTGTAAAATTTCAGCCCAGAGTTAAAAAAATAAACCCCCAGATTCAAATAGGCCTTCGCATAAACCCTGAATATTCAGAAGTAGAAGTAGAGCTATACAACCCCTGTACTCCTAAATCCCGCTTTGGGGTGCTTTCTTCAGAGTTAAAAGAAGAGCATCTTAGCTTCCTGGATGGACTGCACTTTCATGCCCTATGCGAACAGGATAGCATTCACCTGGAAAAAGTTTTAAACGCAGTAAAAGAAAAGTTTTATCCTTATTTATCTAAAATAAAGTGGCTTAATCTAGGGGGAGGACATCACATTACCAGAGCAGGCTATAATATAGATTTGCTCATAAGACTTATTAAGGATTTAAAACAAGAGTTCCATTTAGATATTTATTTAGAACCTGGAGAAGCAGTTGTTTTAAATGCAGGGGTAGCAGTCACTTCAGTACTGGAAGTCATTACCAGAGAGCAAAATATAGCTATAGTGGACATATCAGCAGAAAATCATCTTCCCGATGTATTGGCCATGCCCTATAGACCACAGATAATAGGTGCAGACCTACCTCAAAGGAAAAAGTACACCTATATCCTGGGAGGCCCAACCTGTCTGGCTGGAGATATCATTGGAACTTACTCCTTTGATAATCCCTTAAAACCAGGAGATAAACTGGTTTTAACCGACATGGCCCTTTATACCTTTGTTAAAAATACCTTTTTTAATGGGATAAACCTGCCCTCTCTGGCTACTTTTAACCTCAAGGAAAAACAGGTTAAGCTAATTAGAGAATTTTCTTATGCAGATTATAAGAGTAAGTTTATGGAAAAATAAAAGACCCTTTATTTAAACAACAGGTTTTATAATTTTTGATTTTTCTAAATAACTTAATATCTTGAGGATACAGCTTTCTATATCCCTTTTATCTGTTTCTGCGATAATTAAAACCAACAACTCTATGCCTATTTAACCTTTCCCTATCCTCTCGCTGCACCTTTCCCCTTTGCCAATATATATTGGACTTATTTGTCCTATTTATCTTATCAAAATTATTTAAAAAATACATACCAAATCTCAATCAAAAGGATAAAATTCTTTTAAAAATTTATACACAGATCTGGGAACCAGATCTTGAAAATCCTCTCCCTTTAACAACCTCTTTCTTACTTCTGTACCAGTAGTAAACCGCTCTTGCATGCTTCTTTTCCAAAGGACTTGCACTGCAAAACCAAGCTCTTGTAAAAGCTTAACCTTATACTCTCCCCATTTATCATAAATGGTGACAAAAATATTGGAGCTTTTGGGTATGTAGTACTTTATCAACCAGGGTTTATGAATGGGAAAGGGAACAATATCAAAAAAACTGGCTTTAATATTATGCTCCAATAAAGCCAGCTTAAGCATCTGCATTCTTTCAAAAAAGGTAAAGGGATAAATGGGATCTTCAAAGCTTCTAAAGGGCTTCATTTCTTTTTTATCTTGTTCTAAAATATCACTGTAATCAAAATAGGCACAAGAAGGATCCATATCCGAAATACCAATGAGTAAATAATCACATCTTTTACAACACTCCAATAAATATTCCATATGACCAAAATGCACTATATGAAACCTTCCCTGAGCAACACCTATTTTCATCTTAAATTTACCTGTAAACCAGTTAACTATTCTTTACATGCCAGTTATAGGCACTTTGTATAATTTGCTCAATATGAGTAAAACGTGGTTGCCAGTTTAAAACTTTACTTATCTTCTCCTTGGAAGCAACCAGCATAGGATAATGTCAACAAGTTCACATCCTTTTTGACTTAATAATTTATAAATACCAATATCTTATATAGCTAATAATATTATAATAAACACCATATTACTCATCAGAACGATTTAATTTTTTATATATTTTAATTTAAATCGCTTTTTAAGCTCAAAATGGGCTTTTATTTTAGATAAAAAAGGAATATTCATATTAAACCAAAGGATATTTCTATACATTTTATATAAATTTAAATCAACAAATTCATGAGTATTAAATTCAGCTACTAAATTCCACCAGTTATTAATAAAAGTAGAAGATATCCCTTCTTTTTTCATAATAATATCTTTTAAATTATTTCTTTTAATCAAAAGCTTATATTTATAATCATTACAAAGATTCTTCCCATAATAATTATTACTTTGATGTATTCTATAAAAAACAAGTTTTTTATTTAAAAAAAAATTACTGGAAACAAAAGAAGCTTGAAACACAATGGGATCATCGGCTTGAATTTTCCATTGGTCCTCATTGGGTATAGGAAATATTTTTTTACCTATATTTCTAGTTATAGAAATAGTAGATGTAATATTACCGACATATTTAGATAGGAAGTATACAGGAAATATATTCCATCCAGAATACAAATAACGTTTTAAATTATCCTCTATAAAATTTTCATTTACATCTATTCCTTGATGATCAGTATAAATATATTGATATCCTAAAGAGTGATACTTTACAATTTCTTCAAGCTTATTCGGAGCATAAATATCATCACTGTCTAGAAAAGATATAATTTCTCCTTTTGATTTTTTAAATCCAATGTTCAAAGCACTAGCTTGGCCTTCATTTTTTTTTAAAATAGGAATAATTCTGGAATCCTTTGATACATAGTAATTTATTATCTCTCTAGAATTATCAGAAGAACCATCATCTACTACAATCAACTCAAAGTTACCATACGTTTGCTTTAAAACAGATTCTATAGCTGAATCTAAAAAATGAGCATAATTATAATTAGTTAAAATTACAGATACAAGCAAACTCATAATTAAAAATATTAAATAATGTCATCTAAGTTAAGCTTATCAAAAGAATCCAGACTGCTATTTATAGTCACATTATATACTCTAAAATTGCTATTGACAATATTTTTAGCTAGAAAGTCAAAAAACATTTTTTGTTTATCTAATTGAGGATATGTCCATTTTTCTCCTTTCATTCTGTAATTTGGATGAAAATGATTAATTTCACCATTAGATACTAAAATTCCACCTTGACTTTTTTCAGATGTAGGTATTTTATATTTAAAATCTAAACCAAGCAAATATACTTCATTAAATCCCATATAATAAGCAAACTGCAGTTGAGATGCTATTACAGTATATCCACCCAAAACTCCTCTTATCACATCATAAGAGAACCCAGGAAAATTAGAAGCACCTTGATATTGATATACACAAGTTTTATTATCAACAGTTAAATAGTCTAATGTCCTAATTTCAAAAAATTTATTTAAACTTAAATCATTAATAATATTTTTATTATACTTTGCAACTAAAACATCTTCAACAAAATAATAGTTAGGTCTCCAGTCAGTTTCTTCAAAAATTAAAAAAATCTTATTAGAAGCAAAAGTAATTTCTGATTTAATTTTTTCTATATCTTCCAGTTTTAAACTCGGTCCATTACCTAAGATAAAACATCTTTTACCCAGATGAACATTTTTAAGTTTTCTTATCCTTTTTATATTTTCAGAATAACTAAAACAAGATATATTTGGAGAAGGAGGTACTAATATAGGAATTTTTACATTAGCTCTATCTATAACTCTACCATGTTGGTACCTACTCACAAACAATACATCTACATGGTTTTGTTTCTCTAAAAAAATATCCCAGTTTACTATTGGTATATCTACGTAAAACCCACTTAAAAAATCATCTACAATAAAACATACTTCATACCCATTATTCTTTGCATAATAAAAACATTCATTAGCAGACGTACCTGTCCCAAATATTGCACATTTTTTATAATTCATCTCTAAAAAAATATTTAAATATTAAATTTGCTAAAATTAAGTCCTCTTCTGTCTTAATAACATGAGCAGAAAACTTATTTAACTTAAAATAACCAATTCTTCCAGAATAAGTAGCACACTTTTTATTTTCAAAACTTCTTATATAAACTTCTCTTTTCCAAGCAGTTATACTCCAAGCTATCTTATGGATTGGAGTCAAATCCTGAGAGTTTTCTTTCAACTCAACACTAAAGTTAATAGGTTTATTTTTATATATACATTCTAATATTATCTCTTCCACACTGAGAAAAGTATCATACTTTAAACTAAGTAATCTATTCACAAATTTTTTTATTTCTTCTATGGTTAAAAGAGGAGCTATTGTATGTAACTGTACAACATAATCACATTCATGTTTCTTTAAAAATTCATAAACATACTCTTCGCTTGTTGTTATATTATCAGCTAAGTTTTGTGGTCTTTTATGAAATCTTACACCTTCCTGGAGCGCTATTTTTTCAATCTCTTCACTTTCCGAATTAACCCAGATCTCATCAAACACTTCTGCTCTCAAAGCCTTACGAATAGCTAGTTGGACTAAAGAATACTCTCCTATCTTTCTTAAATTTTTATACTTTAATCTTTGACTTCCTAATCTAGCAGGGATCATGCATACTACTTTCATAGGTTACATCTCTTTTATATTTTTTTCTATCCAGGTAGATAGTGATACTAAAGCATATTCTCCCATCGCTAATATCGCTTCCTTAGCACTTCCACCAATATGAGGAGTGCAAAATACATTATCCATAGAAAATAATTCTTCATCGTAAAAAGGTTCTTCTTCGAAAACATCAAAACAAATACCACCTAATCTTTTTTCCATTATTGCTCTTTTTACAGCTTTAATATCAACAACAGCTCCTCTAGAAGTATTGATTAATAGAGCAGTTGGTTTCATTAATCTTAAACTTTCTTCATTAATTAAATATTTAGTTTTCTCTGTTAAAGGCACATGTAAACTTATTATATCAGCAGAACAAAAAATTTCCTCTTTTGAAGCAATAACTGCTCCATTTTCTTTACAAAAAAAATCTATATTAACTATATCGTTACATAAAACTTTACACTTAAACGGTTTTAGTAGTTTAACAACTTCTTTACCTATATTACCAACTCCAATTATACCTACTGTTTTTCCTGTAAGTTGACTTCCCCCTTTACATACCCACTCACCTTTTTTCAATTTAACAATAGATGAAAATATATTTCTCATAAATCCCAACATAAATCCTAAAGTTAGCTCAGCAGCTGAACGCTTATTTACTCCTTTTGCAATTAGTACTTCAATTCCTCTTTCTGCACATGCCTGAAAATCAATATTATCTGTACCTACTCCATACTTAGATATAACTTTTAAGTTTGGAAGAAAATTTAATATGTCTTTATTTATAATATCTAAAGCAACAATAATAGCGTCACAATCTTTATAGATTTGAATAAACTCTTCTGATTTGAGTTTTCGTCCTAAAGGATTAAGTACCACTTGCTTAAACATTTTTTTTGCTTTTGAAACTAAATACTCACTCTTTGAAAAAGAGACAGAACTTATTCCCACTTTAAAATTCATCTTTACTCCTCTGATTTGTTATATATTTCTTCAATCAACTCCATTACAAGAAGAGCTTGATAAATATTACCGTGTTTTGGCAAACTATTAAATTTAATAGCAGTTAAAAAATCATCTAGCTCTAAGCTCCAAGAGTCATCATATTCATACCATATAATTTCTTCCTTTGGTTTTCCCATAGCTAAATCAATATCTTCGAATTCTCGTAGCCCTAGTACTAATTTTTCAGGTGCATAACTCCTAGTTGTAGAAAGAATACCATCTAAATTTATATAACCTTTCTCCAAACAAATTTCCAACAAAAACTTATGCCTCCACTGAGTAGCAGAAGAATGAAGCATGGCAGTTATCTTGCTATTAGTTTGCATAATAATAAAAGCATTATCTTCAACTTCTATATCCCAATAAAGAGTGTCAACAAAACTGTTTATTCTTGTAAATTTTTCTTCTGAAAAATATAACATTAAGTCAAGCATATGTATTCCTTGATCTATAAGAATACCTCCACCACTATATTTTTTATAATTTCTCCAGTTTTTACAGTAGTCTATGCTTCCAGCTTTACCATACACTCCTCTCATCCATAAAATACGTCCAAAATTTCCTGACTTTATTAATTCTTTAGCTCTCATAATAGAGTAATGGAAGCGATGATTAAATCCATATTTAAGTACATTATTAGAGGATTCAAAAACATTTTTCACTTTTTTTAATTCAGAACAATTAGTAGCAGGAGGTTTTTCACAAAAAACATGCTTTCCTGCCTCTAAAGCTCTAATTGTATACTCAACAGCAACATCATTATAGGTACAAATAAAAATAGCATCGACATCCAATCGCAGTAATTCATCAAAGCTATTGCAAATATATACGTTTGATGGAAGAATATGCTTATCAAGATCATAAACAGCTACTAATTCCACATCACTGCTTTTATCTATTGTCCTAGCCCGTATTTTACCCATCTTACCAAAGCCAGCCAAACCTATCCTCAACATATTTTACTCCAATACATATTTTGTAGAAGCTCCTTCTTTTGTAGAAATAAAATATGAAAATATGAGATGATCTAAAATCATATGTATATCTTCTACTATACCGTATTCCCCTTTTTCTGTAGATACATGAAAAGAAATATCAGATAATTTTTTCAACTCTCCTCCATCAAATCCAGTACAGCCAATTACTAAAGCACCGACACTTTTAGCATACTTTGCAGCTTTAAGAATATTGGCTGAATTTCCGCTTGCCGAAATTGCAAATAATAAATCCCCTTTTTTAATTTTATCTTTTAGTTGGGCATAAAAAATATTTTCATATCCAATATCATTAGATATTGATGTTATCACTGGAATATTATCAGTAAGACATACCACATTAATGTTCTTTATTCCTCTTATTTTCAACCCAATCCCAATATCATTAGCAAAATGAGAAGCCGTAGCTGCACTACCTCCATTACCTATAAAGTATATAGTATTGACAAATGGATCTATATTATCTAAAAGATTAATAATATCACATATATTTTGCAGTTCAATACTCTCTAATAACTTGACTAATCTTTGAATATATCCAGAAACAAATTCATACATACCATTACTCTCCTTTTATTTTGGGTATGGACCTTTAGGTAATCCTTCGTATAGATCTATAATTGGAAATGAATCGCCAAAAATTTCAATACATCTTTTTCTTAAAATGTCTTGCTTACAATCTGAAGCAAGAACTATTGCTCCAATTTCAGAAAGATTACAATCGTTAGGCTTCATAGGAATAATATTCCAAAACTCTTTATATGCAGGATTGTCGTCTAATATTGCTACTACATTTCCACTAGGAAAATCTAACATAGTAGAATGCAACCACTCTAAATACTGTCCAGCACCAAAAAATGCAAACTTATTATACTTTTGTATAATCTCTTTAATCTTATTTCTTAAATAAGACTTATGAAGCTCTACATATTGTAGTTTAGTAGTTTTATAAGCAGAAACATCAAATCTAAAGTTAATTAAATTCTTTTTATAAAAATCATTTAAAGCAGGAAAAAGAATATTTTTATGAAATTCAATATGGCTATAAGCATTATTTCCCAATACGGCGTTATTATGTTTTCGATAATAACCCAGAATTTCAGGAATTGACACCACTCTACCAAAAATGAAACTAGTTCTAGTAAGATATGCATCTGCACTAATTTTAAACTGTAAGGGGACAGGCATAATTCTTTCTAGTATTTTTCTTGAAAAAACTAACCCTGAAGTACCAACAAACAATCCTAATTCACCAGTAACTTGAGTGTGTATAAAACAATCCCCGGAATATAGCGCTGGTTTATATAAATACTCTTTACCATTATCCCAGACTTTAACTAAATGTTGTAGCATAACATAATCTCCTTTTAGAAAGTTATGCCATGCTACAATTCTTTCTAACTTAACATTTTTCCACCAGTCATCACTATCTAAAAAAGCTATTATTTCTCCTTTTGCTACTTCAAAACCAGCATTAAAAGCTGAAGCCTGACCACCATTTTTTTTAAAAACCTTTACAATTCTTGAATCACAAAATGAATTTATCACATCTCTAGAATTATCTGTTGACCCATCATCCACTATTATAATTTCAATTTTTTTATAAGTTTGTCTAATAACACTATTTATACATTTATAAATAAAACTACCATAGTTATAATTATTAATAATTACGGAGATAAAAGGATTATTACACATTAAACAACATCCTCCAACCTAACCACAGGAAAAACATCTAACTTAGTATATCGTGATGCATTAAATATCTTTCTTCCATCTTTTTCAAAAACCTTTTTAGCACATTTAAAAGCATCGTACTGTATATCAAGCCTTGGCTTTGTCCATTCCTCTCCTTTTTTTCTGTAATCTTTATGAAAATGATTCATTTCTGCATCCTGAATCAAGATGTCTTCTCCTGCTTCAGTAGTTCTACCTGTAGGAGGAGAGTGATCAAAATTAAAATCAAGCCCAAGAAGAAAAACTTCTTTTATCCCTAAGTGATAAGCTACCTGCAACAAAGTATATATAACAGTATACCCTCCATAGGTACCAAGAGTTATATCACAAGAAAATTTTTGGTGTCTAACTCCATTAATAATGGGAGTAGGCAAATCCTTTAACCAAAAAACATCTTCTCTATTTCCTATATACGGTTTTATCACACTACTAAAAATTTTTATAGATTCAACTTTAACTATGTCATTTGCATTATACTTAGCAACTAATCTATCTATAACAGAATAATAATTAGGACGCCAGTCTGTTTTATCAAAAGCAAGATATATCTTATTGCAAGAAAAAGATATATATTTTTTTATTAATTCAAGATCAGATATCCTTAAACTAGGACCAGTGGCAACAATAAAAGCTTTATTACCTTTATGCTTATCTTTAGGAATGACTATTTTTTTACTCATAATATTAACTATTTTGGATTTAATTTTTTTATACGCTCCAAAGTCATCTGTTTTCTTTGTTCAAAAGAAGCAAAATAATTAGAACTCCTGAGAATACTTTTGTCTGAAGCAAACACTAAATCTACTTGAGCAAGAGCATCGTCAAGAGGTCTATACACTGCACCAAAAATATCATACACAGAAAAACCTCTTTTATGCATAAAATAAATCACATCAGACATAACAGGAGAACCTTTGTAGAATTGAAAAAGGGATACTTCCAGAATAATTACTTCTGTTTCCTGAAGCACCTTTTCTGCACCTTTCAAAACCTCTAATTCAAACCCTTGAACATCTACCTTTAGCAAAAAAGGGCCTCTGAGCTTATATTTCGATACTTCTCCATCTAAAGTTACCATAGGCACAACCCTTTCTATTCCATCGACATGTGGACCTTCTGATTCTTTTAAAACAGAAGAGCCACTCATATCAGGATGTACATTAATAGTAATGTTTCCTTCTTTACTACCAGCTGCAGCAATTGTATAAACAGCAGGATATTTTTTTGCTATACTTTTCAGTACTTCTTGATATTCTTCTAAAGGTTCAATCATCAAATATGATACTGAATCAAATACTCCATATAGACCATTAGTACCATAAGCAACTCCAACATCTATTATAGTTGATACCTTTAAGCCTTTATTTTTTATGTGCTTCATAACATCCAAAACACTATTACGTTTAAACATAGTATCTCCTACTATTAATCAATATAGTATTATTTACATATATATTTTTAAAAAAGTATTTATTATATGTTCAGCACCTTGTTCGCTAATATGTCTAAGGTCATATTCAAACATATACTCTCTTTGAGAAAACATGGCTATTTCATAACTTGGAAAATAATATACATTTTCATATAAATTTGCAAATTTTTCAGCAGCCACTCTTAATATAGACTTTGATAAGTTATTCGCAACTATTACATCATAATTAGTGAAAGTTTTTAATAAAGGTACAGGTGATACCGTAATAAAAATTTTAAAATCATTCTTGTTATACTTTTTTAAATATTCATAAATTAAACATAGATTATTAATATTCTCTTCAACTGTAATATTTTTATGAAAATATCTACCTTCTTCTTTTAACATAAACCTTGGCAAAAAATAATTAATAAATCTTTTACTAACATTATCATACCAAGCTTCTGTAAGACCCAAAGTAATAACAATTACGTCTGCCTTAGATATAAAACTAAAAGATTTAAGTATACCATCTCTTCTTTTTTTTACAGTATCATAATCTTCTTTACCTAAATATACTGATTGACAACAAAAGTAGCCTTCTTTGTCTGACCCCATAATCGTATCATAAATATTATTCTTTATTCCAAGTGCATACTCTACTTCATAAAGCATTGTATAAGTATTATATTTATTTACATATCTCATTGTTGAGAATAAATCTCTTCTATTTAATAAAAAACTAAATCCAGGAACATTCATACCTTTTCTATTTAATATATCCTCTAATCTTCTAGCAAAACAAGATCCCATGGTGAAAAATATGTCATCCTTTTTAACACTAACTTCTCTAGGCAAATTTATTGTAACCATCTTTTGTTTTAATCTATAACTTGCTGTATAAATATTATCTTTATTTTGTGTATGCCATACAGAATATTTATTCTTTTTTCCTAAAGACAAGGTATCCTTCATACTTACAAAATTGCTTATACCTATTTCATATATATTTTTTTTACACATAAAAGCACCTATTATCCAAAAAGTTCTACCTTGCATCCCATCTTAGACAACTCATTTGCTAACAAATTTTGTCTCTTAACAATGATTTGTTCATCAACTTGACAGTTAAATTTTTCTGCAGGAGTACCAACATTGTTAGAATATTTAAATATATAAACATTATTTATTTTTACTTTCTTAAAAAAACTTAAAGTATCATTAAAATCATCTTCTGTTTCTCCAGGAAACCCTACAATGATATGAGTAGAAAGTAAAAGATCAGGATTAATATTTTTATACTTAATAAGTATATCTACTACCTTTTTTATATCATATATTCTATTCATTTTTTTTAAAATTTTTTGGCTTCCGGATTGAATTGGAACACCTATATTTATTATTCTTCCTTTTTCAATAAACTTTATTAAATCAAAATTGTACTTTAATAAATACTTAGGGTGAATATCGTTAAGGTTCCATTTGATATCACTGGATGGCGTATTTTCTTCCAAAGAAATAAGTAAATCAAGGTAAGTTAACCCTATATCTAATCCATAAGAAGCAGGATCATTTGCATGAATACTAATCCTTTTATAACCACATGCAATTATCCTTTTATAATCAAATATACACTCATCAAGAGGTTTACTCTTCAATTTTCCTAATGACTTTGGATGTAAACAATAACTACAAGCATTATTACACCCTTCACTTATCCTTAAGATAGGGAAAGACTTTTTAAAATTAATATTATTCCTATCATTAGTAGGATAATTTATTTTTTTTAAATTAAAAGGTTTCATTACAAATATATCCGGTTCAAAAGCATCAGCAATATAATCTAGTTTTATTTTAAAATTAGGAAAAAAACTTTCTATTTTGGCTTTATTTTTAGGTGTAAAAAATTTTCCATTAAAAATAATTTTAAATTCATGTTTTGCCATTTCGGGTAAACAACCATAAACAATAATATTATTATTTAATTTTTTAAGATTTTCTATCATTTTTAAAGCTATACTTTTATAAGAATCTACAAATGCACATGTAATAGCAACAACTAAATCAGATTCTACTATATTATCTGTTATTATACATCCATTTGCTAAAAAATAATTTTTAAAAAGAGTAGTATCTAGACCTCGTTTAGTGCAAACCTGGTTTCCTACAAAAAAAACTTTCATTCAAACATTCTCCTGATTTTGGAATCATTTTGATAAATGTTAATAGCTTCTTTAGAAAAAATTTCTCTTTTTTCTTTAGGCCCAAAATTATATAGCCATACTTTAGACAAACTTTGATAAAATTTAACTTTTTTATTTGTCATCCATGGTCTAATGTTAAAATTAATATTACTATTAATATTTTCTACTGGAATAACTTCGATATTTAACATATCTTGGAGTGTAAATTTAATTTTTTTGTTAGTCTTGTCAGTATACTTTCTTATAATACCATCTCCTGGCTGGGGGAAATAAAGATAAAACATAGATATTGCTTTATCTTTTGAAATATTTTTTATTTTCCTCGCAAGTTCAATACTTTCTTGAATATCATTAATATCTTCGAAAGGAAGGCCAAAAATAAATGCAGTTAGAAAAGGAACAGAACTTGAAGTTAATCTTTTTATTAGATACAAAGCTTTATCTATATTTATATTTTTATTTAATAGCTTTCTTATTTTTTCAGACCCTGACTCAATGCACATAACAGTAAGAGGTTTTGCTTTAATAAGTGCTTCTTGTATCTTCAAAGTGAAACAATTTAAATGTCCATAAACTCTCTTTATAGAAAAATCTTTTTTAAATGTATACTCAAATATTTTAAGAGCTCTTTCTTCATTAATTAAAAAATTATCATCCATAAATAAAAAATTTTTACAATAAAATTTTTTTGAATTTAATTGCATCTCTTTTATAATTGATTCATAAGGCTTAAGAATATATTTTCCTTTTTCATTAAAAGTGTTATAGCAGAAGCTACATTTATAAGGACAACCTCTTGATGTTATCATTGGTATAGCATCTAACTTTTTTACTCCTTCTTTCCAAAAATTTAGATCTATTGTAGGCAAATCGTCAAAGGAAACATGATAGTTATAAAGCTTACCAATTTTATAATTATTTCTATCTATTCTTAATGATATAAAAGGATCGTTCATTATTCTATCTTTATCCCCTTCAATTAAACATTTTGCTAAATTTACAATACTAAACTCACCTGTACCCATAATAATATAATCAACTTTTGTTTTCTTGAAACATTCTTCAGGGATTGATGAAGCTAAAGGACCTCCATATACAATAGGTATATTAGGATTTATATTTTTTATTTTTTCAGTTAACTCAATACAATTGTTTAAACCCTCTCCTATATAAGTATTTAACCCAACAAATAAAATATCGTCTTTAATAATAGACACTACTTTTTTTAAATAATTTGTTTCTATTTGAGGATCAATAAGTTCTACTTTAAAGCCTTGACAACTTAAAGCAGAAGCTATAGAAAGTATTCCTAATGGTGGTCCAAATTCAGAAAAAAGTCTTTTTTTTCTACTAAAAACTGTATTTATAAGAAGAATTTTTTTCATTTATCAACCTTTCTTCAAAATTACATATTCATCTAATTTTTTTATTTTTTTAAACATTTTCATCCCAACCTTATAACGTTTTCTCCATGAGTCATGTAAAATTAATATTCCTTTTGACGATAAACAATAATATGAAGTGAGCATACATTCATTGCGCCTCCTGCCATCAATAAAAATTAAGTCAAACTTTTTCTTTAACGATCTTGGATAGGTAGAGTAATTATACTCTTCATAGTCCCATGGCCATATTTCCCCTATTTGACTCAAACATTTTACATTCAATAAAGATGGATAGGGGTATAATTTTTGTAAAATATTTTTTTGATATTCACAATTATCATCAATTGTAACAATAGATTTAGATTTCCATTTTTTCGAAAAATAATATAACAAATAAGTAGAATAACCACTTCCCCATTCTAATATGTTTTCAGGATAGATATCAAGATCATTAAGTATACTATATAACTCATTAATATGAACTCTAACATAAAAAGAAAGGCTATTCCACTCTCTTTGATTCATACATAAAATATCAAGAACATTTCGAATAGGTTTTTCAAAATGATAAAACCTTGTGTCTATAACTTCTACTTCTTTTTTTTTTCTAAACACTATATTGATACTCCAGCTATTTAAACTAGTATCTCTTCTCTTAAAACTTTTTTTAGACAAGTTATTGTAAATATTATAGTCAAAGCCATTACTTTCTAACACATCTAAAATTAAACTTAAACCATTTTCATTTTCATAATGATACTCGATAAAGCCATTGGAAAAATACTTAGCAAAATTATCTTTTATATCATTAAAAACAAAATTTTCTGCACCTTCTATATCAAGTTTTAAAAAATCCACATGTCTACCTATATAATCACTCAACTTAACTGTTTTCACATAATTTTTATAATAATTTTCCATTAATGTTTTATTGTACTTTCTATCTATCAAGCTTGAGCCCATAGGCATTTTAGGAAAAATATTCATTTTTTTTATCCCTTTTTTATTATATAAAGCATATGGATAAATAGTTACATCTTTCCATTTATTTCTTTCTATGTTTTCTTTACATATCTCATAAGCAATAGGATTTGGCTCAAAGGCAATAATTGTTGAGTTAGGATATAAATATTTAAAATATGCAATTGACAAACCGCAATTGGAACCACCATCAATAATAAAAGGAGGTATAGATGAATTATAATAAAAATAATAATTTTCCTGAAGGAAAATTTCTCTGAACTGAACCAAAGCATCATAAATATTTAAGACTTTAACTTTAAAGCCAAGTACTTCTATTATATTAGACTCAGAGCTGTCTTTTTTCAACATATCTTCTATAGCATTAAACTGCTCAATTATTTGATATCCATAACGTTTTTCAGCTTTTTTAAGCTCATACGCCAAAATACATCTATCAGCAAATACACTAAAACACTCATCATTATAAAGTTCTAAAAAATATCTATTTTTATCTTCCTTACAAGCTAAACTAAAAAGATTCACAACTTCAAATACTGATGAAGATTTTAATAACAATGAAAGTCCACCACTAATTCTTTTATCCTCTCTATAAGCTTTTTCTACTTGCTCTTTTGCTTCCTCTATTTCTCCCAAAAAGAGCTAATGCGTAATCTTTATTTCTCATTAAATTCAAAGCCAATAAAGAAAACCCATCTTTTAAAAAATCATCCTCTCTATAAGCTTCCCAAACTAGCTCTTGAGCAAAAAACAAGTTGTTAATTCCAAATATACTTGCAGCAATTATTTTAAAACCATTTGACAATCTATTTTTATCAATATCCTTTTTTAAAATATCACAAACATCTATGTAACTTATTTTTCCTTTTCTATAAAGAATCCATCCTACATGCCCATACCCATTCATAGCTTCACAATTTTCTTCATATATTTTATCAATAATTTCAAATGATTTATTTATATTTCCCTTTAAAGCAAAATATTCAGCATATCTAATAGTACTCCACCAACTTTGTCTTTTTAATTTAGAATCTTTATCTAAGTACTTTTTTGCACTATACAAATCATCTTTTTGTAAAAAATAATAAGCTAATTTTGAAAACAAATCTACGCAGTTAGAATTTTCAGAATATTTTTTTTCTATATATTCTACTATTTTATCTATATCAACAATTTTACGATTAAATAAGTCATCCAACCTAGATACAGAATATAAGTTAAAATTTTTTTTTACAAAAATACGATCTAATACATCTAAAATACCCATCTTATATATCCTTTAAAAATATTTTCTTTTTTATCAAAACAGCTATTATTTTAAATAGCTTTTTTATATTTTATATATCTACAGAAGTCAAAAAACTGAGCCAAATAAGTCATACACCTCTGAGCATTCCTCAATTCATAATCTTTACTAATCAGTTTTAGCAATTTTAACTTATAGTCAAAAATATTCTTGTCCTTAAAAAAACAAAGATCATTTAAAATATTTTTATTTACATCAAAATTCTTATACCCTTCTAACATCAAATCAAAAGTGGAACTATCTTTATTTTTTATCAAGTTAAAAAAACATGTTTTTTTTAAATCTATACCAACATTATCTATAAAATAAGAAAAGCTATCCTTAGAGTCATACTCACCTTTAGAGAACATAAAGTAAGGAGTAACACCAAAAAACAACCACTGTAGTAAATTTTGAGGGAAATAATAATTATAAACAAAAAGATTAAAATCAACTATAGAAATATAGCTTTTTATTTTTTCCATATTTAAAATTTCTACATTAGGAACATCTACAAACTCAATACGCTCATTGGTAAAAAACAAAAAATATGCTTCTACCTTAGATAATATTTGTTCTATAACAAATTTAAAAAACTTTATCTTTAACAAAAATCTAGGCAAAAACATTCCAAAAATTATAGCATTATTAGACAATTTTCTCGATTTTAGAAAATTTCTTCTTTTTTTAGACTCAAAATCTAAACTTTTTTTGTTTTTTCTAATATATATAGCCTTTTTTACTTCATTATCTATAAACCTATCAGAATACAAATCAATCAAATATTTTTTATTTTTAAAAATCTCAATCTTAATCATTAAATTCAAAATAAAATCATCTAACACTTTATAATCTAATTTATCAGGACAAACATTAAATATAACATCCTCTTTTGATATAACACTTCTCTTTAAATTTACAACAAAGTTAACCAAAAAATTTTCAGAATTTGTCAATTTAAAGTTATAAATACTTGGAACACTACAGTTAAAAATATTTACATATATATCTGTTATAAAATATCCAAAGATAGGATTATCTACCTCAATTACAAAAACCCTACTTTCTACCTTTAAGTCAGCAACATAATCCAAAACCTTCTTTTTTACATCTACAGGCATACAAAAACAAAAGATAATATAAACAACATATTCAAATTCTTCTAAGACTATTCTTAATGCTTTAAAAACATCCTTTTCTAAACTTTCTCCTTCCCAAACAGTACCTAAAACAACTTTACTATTAAAGTACTTATCTTTATACTGTACTGCTTTTTCTTTTATTTTTTTCAACATATCGGATTCTATATTTAAAGATAAAACTTCACGAACATCTAAATTATCTATTTCTGCATATATTTTACTATACCTCCCTTTTCCTATCTTCCTAATTATATTTATATAATATTTAGATTTATTAATATAATTAACCATTTTATTCTCACTATAAACAATAGAATCTATTAAACTAACTAAAAATGGATATTCGTCTTTAGATTTAAACTCATTAAGAACCTCCCCACTATGAAAAGGAAAAGTATTTAAATAAACATCTATTACGTATCTATAAACCTTCGGATCAACCCAGCCAGGAAAATAAAATCTCTTTTCATCTATACCTACTTCCCTTAATTTTCTTTTTATAGACTCAACATCTCCTATACCACAGGCTAAATAAATGGTATCCTGGTTATCTTGCATAATTTTAGCAACAGTTTGTAAATAATCATAGTTATCTACTTTGATCAGCCTACCAATAGAGCCCAAAATAATTGCTCCTTTTGGGTATTTGGCCCTTATTTGAGCAGCTTCTTTTTTAAACTGCTCTTCATCTCCTTTCAAGAAAATGTCATCTAATTTTAGAGTAAATTGTTGAAAGTCATCCTTAAATTTAGAGTCTTCTGGAGGTGGATAGTGAATAATTCTCTCATCTATCCCTTCATTATCAACCTCATGGTTCATATGACACCAATACACTTGATTGGGAGCAGCCCTGGTTAGGAGCAAAAACTCACCCACAGAGTACAAGTGATCAGAATAAACAAGAACATCAATCCCATCATCTATTAATTGCTGCCTGAAGGATAAAATCAACTTCACCCTATCTACAAATATACCTTGTTTTAAAAATCTCTCGTCTGGTTTTCTAACTTCAACGCCTATATCCCTTAGCATCTCTATACACTTGCTCTCATCTTGATGAGTTCCAAAATCAAGTAAAGAAATTGAATAAAAATACAGCTCACACCTAGAGGTAAAATCAGCATCTCGCAAAAGACTTTTAGCCAGAGAATATTCCAGCTTAAAAGGAGACCAAAAGGAAAAAGTAGGTCTAACTATAGCTACTTTTATTTTTTCATTGCTAGTTTTATTCTTGGGCTTGGGTGAAGATAAGGTTAAATGCTCTTTAATCCATTGTTTATAAAACTCTCTACACGGTCTGGATATTTCTTTCTCTATTTTTTGAAAATCAGCAGTCAAATTTTGAACAACACTACTCAAGACAGAATAAACTATATTATGAAAGAATAAAAGGTCTTTAATTAGTTTATTTTTTATCAAAAAAGATATCACTTTTTTAAACAAAGGATAGATAATATCTCTTTTTTCTATTGGAGATAAATTAAAAGAATAGTTATACAAAATTATAAACCAGGAAAAAAGCATTATTCTCTTTCTATATCCAACCTCAAGTAGGAATTCACCTTCTAATAAGTTAGATAAAAGTTCTAAAATCAAGTTGTCATCAACTTTACTCAAAAAAAGGGAAATAAACTTATCATAACCATCAGAAACAAGGACATTATTATCAATAAAAGTAAATAACCTTTTACAATAGGTTAATAATCCATCTTTAAAGTTATTATTTAGAATATCTAATAAAAATATCGTATCATTTATATAAAGATATTCTTTTTTATTTCTATAAAAATTAAAATAGTTTTCTAACTTTTTCTTAATTAAATCTATTCTATCATCTTTATCTATAACTTTGTTTTGCATAAGAAAAAATACATATAAAAATCGCTTGGTAAATAAATGACCACTGGCAGTTTTTTGAATAAAATACTCCCTGATAGCTTCTGAATCGATATTTTCAGGTTCCTTCCCTTCAAGATAGTCTTCTATAAGTTTTAAAATAAGTTTATCTGTGTACATTTTTTACACGGCCAAAATATTTTCCAAAATATAAGCAAAATTTATGCTCATTTTTCGAAAAAAATCAGAATTATTTCGTTTTCCTAAAATTTGCAGCGCAATTTCTACCAGTTCCTGGGTATTATCAGCCTTTTTCATCAAGCCCTTGTCTATCAAAACTTTGTCATAATGGCTTACAAAAGACCTGGTGGAAATAGTAGGAGTGCCAAAAAAACAACTCTCTGCATTAATAGTCCCACCACCGCCAATAAAAAGGTCACAAAAGGCCAATAAATGCTGTAGATAAATTTTTTCTTTTAAAATAGTGGCAAAAGGAAATTCTTGCTCTAGATAAGAACTTTCATAACGAGGAATAAAGATGAAATTTGCATCTAACTTTTTATTTAAAATCTCAACTCCCTTATAAAGAAAATTATTTTTCTTAGACACATAAGAAGACTTAAACTCTTCCTCTCTTACTAAAATAAGAGGTTTTCCATTATCAAGTCCATATTTGTTTAAGATATATTGAAAATATTTTTTATCTGGTTTAAAGTCATAAAGCCAGAGATATACATCGTAAAAATTATAGGTAATGATCTGGTCCTCTTCCAAACCAAAACGCAAAAATATCTCTTTGGGAACTAAATAGGGATGAAAAAGTTTGGTGGACAGAGGTATGGTCAGCCTGGCCTGGGGCAAGGCCTTTTTAAAATTGGCTGAACAATCAGATAAAGGGATGTCATAAAAATTTATAATAGGAATACCCAAACCAAAAGCAACTCTATTGGCATCTACAGAGCATAAAGAAACCAGTTTGCTGATATTATAAAGAGAGATAAACTCCATAAGAGCCTTTTGCCTTTCAATAGATGCTCGAAGCTTATCTCTAAGATCCCCTCCGCCAAATTCTCCTCTATTTACAAAGTCAATTTTATATAAATTTAAAAGGGCTACAACTTCACGATATCCAACGCCTTCCCTGGCTGTAACCAGAACCCTTTGCCCCTGTTTTTGCAAAGCTTCAATAATTTTTCTAAAAAAAAGCACAGACTTGGGTGTGACCAGATCAAACCAGATCATGAATTAAATGATTCCCTTTTCTTTATATTCCTCATACCACCAAGGCCTGATGGGAATTACATCCAGGTCAGAAAAAATGAATCCATATTTCCCTTTATACTTTAAAAGACCAACAGATTTTATATTTGGCTCTATTAGTTCACATTTATTAGCACAGGTATATAAGCAATCAGGATGACATTCTTTATTTTCTATTTTAGTAAGTATATTTCGAGAATTTTCCAGGACTCTATCCAAGCTCCTGGCTGTTCTAATATTCCCCATCTTAAGATAGGGCAACCAAAGCAAACAGGGATACACATTACCATAAGGGTCAATATCTATACTCCTGGCTCCCATATAACAATTGAAATCTATTCTTTTATTTTCAAAAATAGCTTTTTGCAAAAAATATTTACTTGCATATCTTCCTTTGTGATACCCTATAGCTCTAAGCTGCCTGTCTATCTCTTCTAACTCTTGCCTGGAAAACAAAAAATCTTCTTTACTCAAAGTTTTCTGAGTTAAATTATCCACCTCATTTCTGAATCTAGAAGGATTATATCTGCCGTATCCAATATATAAGCCTACACCTAACTTTTTAGCAAAATTATATACCCACTCTATAAGATGAAAGTTTTCTTTATAAATTGTAAACTGAAGTCTAAGAACTACTCCTTTAATTTCTTTTAACCTTTCTATGGTTTTTAAAACCTTTTCATATCCCCTTTTATGCAATCTTATCTTAGAGTAAGTAGATTCATCTCCATCAAAGGATATGTCTAACCTATAAATTGGCACTTTATTTAAAACATATTTAGCAATTTCAACATGCCTTTCAGGAAACCAGCCTGTAATAGGAGAGTCAATTATAATGTCTTTATGAAACTTATAGATAGAATCTACAGCCTTTATGTAGGTATCAGAAAGATGGGGCTCTCCGCCTGTTATATGAACTTTTTTTAAATCTAAGTAGTTAGAACTAAAAATACTATCTAGTTCTTCTTCTGTAAGCTCTTCTTTTCTTTTGTCTTCCAGTTTCCAGATAGAACAATACCTGCATGGCCCGGGGCAATATTCAGTAACAGTATAGGAAATATCCTCTATTTTATAATCCACAATCACTCTCCCTAAAAATAATTAAATTTTGTAATTTACTGAAAACAGGAATACTTTTCAAGCCATTTTTGGAGCTTTTGGTCCAAAATTTCATGTCTACCCAGCAAGTTTTGGGCTACTTGAAAATACTTGCCCTTGCGAAACTCAGCTTCTCCCTGAGAAATCATTTCTTTATTCTTTTCAATAAAAAGATAAATTTTCTTGTCCTTAACATTATGAAAAGCTTCTAAAAATTTTTCATAAACAACTTCAAAAGGAAAAAAATTTAAAGCAAGATCAGCTATCAATAAAAAAGAATCTACATCTTTTTTTTCTAGAAAAAAATCCATAAGTTTTAAATAACCTTTAAGCCAGAATGGCTCTTCTTTTATTTTTTCTAAATAAAAACAAGGTTCTAATTTTTTATTTAGCCAATCTTTTTCTTTTTCCTTAGATATGTTAGGTAAAATTTTTAAAAATCTAGTAAGTTCAAAATCATAACCATCTTCTAAGTAATAAAGATATGAATCTTCTTTAAGTGAATTAATATGCCTATTGCTTAAAATTTTACTATTATAAAGATCATATTTATAACGATTAGGCGTCTGGCTACATAAATGATAGATAACACTATTAGGCTCTACTAATATTTTTTTACCCTTATTTTTCAAACTCAAACATAGATCCACATCTTCAAAACCATTTTTATACCTGGGATAAAAACCATTGATCTCCCAGAATAAGTCCTTTTTAATCAACAAAGCAGCTCCAGTAATTACTTGAAAAGAACGTTTTTTTTTCACCACCTCATGTTCTCTAGGAAAATAAGAGTACAAATGAAATACTTTTTTATGCAAATTAGCTACCACTCCCAAATGTTGAACAGTATTATCTGGGTATAAGAGCAAGGGGCCAACTGCTCCTATATCTTCATCACTTGACCAGACTTCAAGCAGAGGTTCCAGCCAGTTTTCAGTCAAAATGGTGTCATTATTTAAAAAGAATAAAAATTTACCCTTAGCTATCTTTGCTCCCAGATTACAAGCAGGACCAAAGTTTATATTTTCAGGCAAAGGTACATACACAAATCTTTTCCCAAAAAGCTCTCGGCCAAATCCCTTAGCTAAAGTAGCTGTTTCGTCCTGAGAGCCATTATCTACCACAATAACTTCTACATCTTCTCTGGGTGTGTTTTTTTTCAAACTTACCAAACAATTTCTGGTAAGCTCCCACTTATTAAAAACAGGGATAATAATTGATACTATGATGTTCATCTTTACAAATAAAGTTGTTAATTTTTTAGAAAATTCTAATTAGTACTTAATACTTCTACTATTTCATCCAGATCAACTTTATAAGATGGATTATTAGATTTAGACGAGACAATATACTTATAATTTCCATATATATATTTCATAAAATTATTATTTATTTCTGATAATTTTTCATCATCTAACCCATATATATTTGCGAAACCAAGCATATCTACAGAGTGATGTAAAGAAAAGACAAAAAAGCTTCTCCATATAATGTAATCTTTAGGAATTTCAAAATTAAATACCCACTCATAATCTATAACAAAAAATTTTCCATCTTTATCTAAAAATATATTCTCAAAAGAAATATCTACATTTGCTAATTCCATTATATCTTGCGGAGTTTCAATCTCCCATTTGCCAAATATTTTTTCAAACTCTAAAGAAGGTTTAAAAATAACTTTTCTTTTTGAAACCATGGAATCAACAAATCCTAAAAATCTTTCTAGATATTCCTGAAAAAGTTCTCTGTCATTATTTTTTATAGCCTTTAACATCAGCAAGTCTAAGGGATTGCCATCAATAAACTCAAAAATAAGCCCCTGCTTTATTTTCTTGGGCTTAGCCAAGTTAAGATTGTAAGTAGTTTGAAGTAATTTATAATTTTTAAATATATTATTAAGATGCTGCCAAGCTTCTGGACACAAAGGCTCTTTGAGCGCATACCTCTTACCTTGGTTATCTTCTACAATCTTGATAACTATCTGATACTTAGGTAATCTTTCTCTATTATATTTAGTAAAGATTGTTTTCACAGACGTGCCTCCACTAAAAAAGAATTAGCAAAAAAAGGAAACTGCTTATTTTCTATAATATTTTTAAAAACTTTTCGTTCATCAAAAAGTACGCACCTATCCCTATCCAAATTCGGGCTATAAATATCAAAAAAATCGTTAATTTTAGGCAGGTAAGAATCACTATAAATAACTTTTGGCAATTTATAGTCTGGCATTGGATAGTAAAAATTGAGAAACTTAAATCCAACACTTCTTAAAAGCTCTTCCAATTCTATTTTTCCAAAAGTTCTAATTTGCGTATAAGGGGAGTAACCTTCTATACTCTCAAAAAACTTTCCTGTATGATCTTCTCTAGCTCCAGCCCAATATTTAAGTCCAAATTTGTTTTCTATAGCAATAAACAATTTTCCATCATCTTTTAAATATTGTTTTATATTATCTAAAAATATCTTAAAAGGTTCTTTTCCTTGAGTAAACCTAGCAGCATATTCTAAAACTCCAATTAGAGTTACATAATCAAATTTAGTATCTAACACTATATCATTAAGATTTCCAACTATTATCTCAATATTAAAAAAATCTTTATATCTATTATAAATTATTTCAGATCTTCTTTTAGATAACTCTATAGCAGTTACATTTTTAACTTTTCTAGCAAATAATCCAGTTAACGCACCACAACCAGCACCTATCTCCAAAAGAGAAGCTTTGTTATCAAAGTCATACCAATCTAAAATATTCTCCCTATTTGGCAAAAAATGATAAAGTATTGCCCAATTGCTAATATTATACACTATCTCCTGAAAATTTTTTTCCTTTTTTATAATATCTAAGATAATATTTTCAACATCTCCATCAGAATAACAATCCTGTCCTTTATAAAATTTTAGATTTAGCTTTGCCATAAGTTATCTTTTCCCCTTACAACCACCTTTTTGCTAAAATAAAATTACTCCCACAAACATCTAATATCATTCTATTATCTTAGCAAATAACATGCCTATATTTTCCAATTATAAGCCATTGAGAAATTCCAAAAAAATTGTTAGTTATAGCCCATTATGCAAGCCTACCTCTATCATCTCTTTATCTTAGGCGGAATATACATCCTGCTTAGCAGTAGTCTAAATATTTTAGTTGGTCTGGGAGGATTGGTCTCCCTGGGGCATGCTGCTTTTTTTGGTTTAGGAGCCTATACTTCAGCCTTGCTTTCTTTGCACACTCAGCTTGGTTTTCCCCTTTTGCTCCTTTTATCCGGTTTAATAGCTTCTTTTGCCTCTATACTCGTAGGTATTCCAGCCCTAAAGTTAAAAGACGAATTTTTGGCAGTGGTAACACTGGGGCTAGGGATTATTTTTGAACTAATCTTAAAAAACCTAAATTTTACCGGTGGACCTGACGGGCTTTATGGCCTACCCAATTTTAACCTTTCTTCCTTAAAACTGTTGTTATTAATCTGGGCAAATATTTCCCTTTGCCTTTTTCTTACCTTTCGCCTGAAAAAACACCTCTGGGGCTTAAACCTTACTGCCATCAAAGAAAACGAGCTTACTGCTAAGGTTATGGGAATTCATCCCTTTCCTTTAAAAATTTTCCTTTTTGGACTCTCCAGTTTTTTTGCTGGCCTGGCAGGTTCTTTGTATGCTCACTATATCACCTTTATTGGACCCAATGTATTTGGTCTGCATACATCAGTTTTAATCCTTTGCATGGTTGTTTTGGGTGGAATGGGCACTATTTTTGGGCCTGTTCTGGGCAGTGTTGTGCTCTTTCTCTTACCAGAATTCTTACAATCTCTGGCAGACTATCAAGACCTCTTCTATGGCTCTCTTTTAATCCTCATACTTATCTTCAGGCCTCAAGGCTTATTAGGAAAAGGAAAAAAGGGATTAAAATGCTCTTTGTAAAAAGCCTCACCACTTATTATGGCCCTATAAAAATACTCAAATCTGTATCTCTGCACTTAAAAGAAGGAGAAATAGTTACTGTCATAGGAGCCAATGGAGCAGGTAAAACCACACTTTTAAAAACTATAGCAGGTATTTTGCCGCCTAAAAAAGGAGAACTTGTTTTTCTTAATCAAAAAATAAATCATTTTTCTCCTCCTCAACGTCTAAAACTGGGCCTAAGCCTTTGTCCTGAAGGTAGAAAACTTTTTCCAGAGCTTTCGGTAAAAGATAATATCCTTTTGGGAGCTTTTTTAAATCAGGATAAAAAACAAGTAGAAGCCACTTTTCAACACTTACTAGCTTCTTTTCCCATTTTAGAAAAATTACTCAACCGAAAAGCCAAAAGCCTTTCTGGAGGAGAGCAGCAAATTGTAGCCCTGTGCCGGGCACTTATGTCAGACCCTAAACTCTTGCTTTTAGATGAACCTTCTCTGGGTCTGTCTCCACTTTTAACCAAAGAAATTTTAAAAACTATTTTGAAGTTAAACCGAGAGAAAAACTTAAGTGTCTTATTGGTAGAGCAAAACGCCAGAGCAGCCTTAAGGATTTGTCATCGGGCTTATGTGCTGGAAACAGGAAGAATTGTTCTGGAAGGCTCAGGTCAAGACCTCTTAAATCACCCTGAAGTCAAAGAAGCTTATTTAGGCAAAGGCTATCAAGAAGTGTGGGAAAGAGAATAAATTTTAGTTTACAAACTCAAAGAGCATATAATCTACAAATTGCTCCCTTCTTGTAATATCCTCTGCCAGATTAAAATACCTGGTAGAAACAAAAATCTTACCTATTTCCTCTTCACTTTTTTTAGCTACAAGTAGTTTAAGAGCTCCTTTTAAGGCACTATTGTCTAAAAAAACTATCTTTTCTTCCCAGGTCAAAGGGAAAAAACCTAAGTTAACCAAAACATCAGCAGTTAAATTACTACCCAAAGCTCCAGAAACATAGATAGACTTTATGTCCTTAAAAGCTATCCCGGCTTTAGTTAATAAAAAATTTATTCCCCAATTTAAAGCAGCTTTAACCTTTAAAATTTCTTCTATATCTTTTCCATCTAAATAGACCTCTTTATTTAAAAACAACTTATTATTTTTATACTGTAAATTCAGGTTTAATTTCCAATTTGAACCGGGTTGAAAATGACCTTTTCTATCCAATATATCCAAATTTAAAAGCAGGCTTAATAAATATAAATAACCGGTCCCAGTTATTCTAAAATTAGCCTGGGGTAATTTATTTTTTACTAAATCTAAAAGTTCTAGTTTGCTCAAGCTATTCTCAGAAAAGACACCTCCAAAACTAAGGCCAACACCTTCCAAAGCAGGCCCCATGGCCACACTGGTACAAAATATTTCCCTTTCATTTTTAGCCAGAACCATTTCTCCATTGGTCCCAAAATCACAAAAAAGAAAAGGATACTCAGGGTCCTGCTCTAAAATAAAATAAAGTCCACTACTAATATCAGCGCCTACAAAAGGGCCTAACAAGGGCGGAATATATGCTTTTTTACCTAATATTTTCTCCCAGGTATTGCCTTTATAGGTGAGAAAAAAAGGACTTTTACTTAAGGAAGAGACATCTTTTCCCAGCAACAAATAAACCATTACCGAATTACCCGTAATGCAAATAGGTTTATTATGGTTCCCTATTATGGACTGCAAATCTTCTAAAAGTAGCTCCCTTAAGAAAAAAAGATTATTCTCCTTTAAGGCAAACTCCAACCTGCTTATAACTTCTGACCCTGCTCCCATTTGAGGATTTATTTTTTTACCCAGTAAAACAAATTTATTTTTCCTTATTCCTCCCCACTTTAAGGTGGTGGTACCTATATCTATCCCCAGTAAATCCACTTCCTGAGCCATACTAAGCCCCTTTTCCTTTTTAAAAAGAGGGATAGCTTCTTCACCCTTTTTAGGAACATGCTCACAGGCCAGTCTTATGCCCTCATTGATTTCTTCAATTGTAAGGAGGTCTGCTTCTTTTAAAGTAGGTTTTGGTGCTTTATTCAAAAATTTGATTTTACATCTGCCACACTTACCCAAGCCTGCGCAAACTGGAACATCTTTCAATTCTCCTAAAATCAGGAGATATTCCAGCCAGGAAGCATACTTTACTGAACTTGAGAAAGTAATTGGCTTCATAGAATAGTTAAGTATTTTTCCTTTAAAGAAACAGCCTTGCCAATTACTGCTACCTGTTCCCTGTTCTGCTCAAAAAAAGCCAGAACTTGATCCAATAAAGAAGCATTAACTCCCAAAATCAGGCCGCCTGAGGTTTGGGCATCAAATAATAGATCCAATGTCAAATCATTGACCTTGCCCTTAATTTCCACCAATTGGGAACAAAAGTGTTTATTGGCATAACTTCCAGCAGGTATGAGTCCCATACCTGCCATTTCCAGAGCTGGCTCTAATAAAGGAACTTTATTGCTCCAGAGCTCTACTCCCACCTTGGAGGCTCTGGCCATTTCCAGTAGGTGCCCGCCCAGACCAAATCCAGTTACATCTGTAGCTGCCTTAAGACCAAAGCGCTTAATGGCTTCTCCACCTATCTTGTTTAATTTGCTACACAATTCAAACAGGAGCTTTTCAATAAACTCCTCTTCCCCTATTTCTCCTTTTAAGGCAGTAGCCAGCACACCAGTACCAATGGGTTTGGTTAAAAGCAAAAAGTCTCCAGGTTGAAGTCCCTTATTGCTGGCAAAATTATCAGGCTCCACCAGGCCAGTTACTGCTAGGCCGTATTTTATTTCTTCATCCTCTACACTATGCCCACCAGCTAGTGCTGCTCCTGCTTCTTCTATTTTAGCCAGGCCACCTCTTAAAATCTCTTTTAATACTTCTTTAGGCATGGTTTTTATGGGAAAACAAACCAGGTTCATTACTGCATAGGGCTCTCCACCCAGGGCATAGATATCAGAAAGGGAATTGGCAGCTGCAATCTGGCCAAACCAGTAAGGATTATTCACTATGGGCGTAAAAAAATCCACACTTTGAACCAGGGCCTTGCCTGCAGGTACTTTAATCACACTGGCATCTGCCCAGTCCAGAGGAGGAAGCAAAAAAACATCCTCTCTTGGCTTTGCTTCCAATTCCAAAAGTATTTCCTCCAGGTCCCCTGGAGAAATTTTAGAAGCTCAGCCTGCAGCCTTGACAGTTTGCACCAATTTTTTGCTCATACTACACCCTTGCTTTGCCTATATTATTTTTAATAAACTCCCTTAGTTTGCAAAAAAGAGGAAAGGCTTCTCTTCTTGGATTCCAAACCAGATAAAAACTTCGGGAAAAATGTAAATCCTTTATTTTTACTTCCTTTAATAATCCCTTATCCAGATAATCTTTTACCACCATCCTGGAGGTAAACCCCAACCCAATGCCATTTAACACATATTGGACTAAAGCTTCTGTAGTTTTAACTTCCAGAACCACTGTTAACTCTGAAAAGGACAAGTTTGCTTGATTTAAGGTCCTTTCCATGGCCTTTCTGGTGCCAGAGCCCTTTTCTCGCATAACCCAGGGCAAAGTCTTTAACTGGGAAAAGTTAAATACTTTAGTAAAATCCAGGTTTAATTCAGGACTGGCAATCACAATAAGGTCATCTTCCAAGACCTTTTCCACCTGTAAAAAATCATCTTCAAAAATTCCTCCCGTAAGACCAAAATCCACTTCTCCATTAATGGTTTTATTCCATATTTCCCAGGAATCACTCACTTCTAAGCTTACGCTAACTCTCGGATATTCCTTAAGAAAATTGGCCAGAACCGGAGGCAAAAGATAGGTGGCAGGAATGGTACTGGCTCCAATAATCACCTCTCCTTCCACCTGTTCTTTAAGCTCACTGATTTCTTGCTTGGTCTTTTTCAACAGGTCAAAGAGTTCACGCACCCTGGAAAAAAGCAACCTGCCTGCTGGAGTGGGCAAAGCATTCCTGCCGTTCCGATCAAAAAGCTTTACTCCCAGTTCTTTTTCTAAAGAAGAAATATGAGTACTTACAGTGGGCTGGGATAAAAAAATCTCCTCAGCAGCCCGGGAAAAAGAACCTGTTTTAAAGACATAGTAAAAGGCTTCCAGTTTTCTCAAATCCATGAACTTTTCTCCTAATATTCAAATAAAAAATACTCTGTATTCAAATTAACAATACTAGAAAAATAAAAAAAAAGGAAGGTCTAAGACCTTCCTTTTTTAATTTTTAAAGTTAGGTTCAAAATCTACTTATTCTGCGCTCTCTGTATTTTCCTTGGCAGCAGTTTCTTCGGCTTTCTCCAAGTTCTCTTCTTTCTTTTCTCCGCTTACACTAAACTCAACAATTGCCATCTTGGCACAATCCCCTCTTCTAGGAAGGGCAAGCTTTACTATTCTAGTATAGCCACCAGGAACATCTTTGAAACGAGGTCCAATTTCGTCAAAAAGTTTTTTCACCAAACCGTGATTTTCCAGAATTTTAAAGGCCTGTCTTCTGGCAGGCAAATCATTACGCAAAGCCAGAGTGATAAGTTTATCAGCAACCCTTCTCAATTCTTTGGCCTTGGGTAAAGTGGTTTTAATACGACCATGGACTACCAAAGATTGAGCCATATTTTTAAACATGGCTTTTCTATGTTCCCAGGTTCTATTTAATTTGCGACCTTTTTTTCTATGCCTCATCTTTATCCTTCCTCTTTAACCATTCTTTGTATTTTGCCTCAAAATTATCTATTTTCATGCCAAATTCTAACCCCAAACTATTCAGGACCCTCCAGATATCGTCCAAAGATTTACGGCCAAAGTTTTTAATCTTGAGCAACTCATTCTCTGTTTTTTGGACCAATTCACCCACCAAGGTAATGCCAACACTTTTCAAGCAATTGCTGGCCCTGGGTGGTAACTCTAAATCGTCAATATGTTTAAAGAGGTGTTCATTTAACTCCTCTTTTTCCTCTTTGCTTTCAGTATGAGAAGTGCTCTCCACTTCATCAAAATTAATAAAAATAGTGAGTTGCTCCTTTAAAATCTTGGCACTGTAAACAACTGCGTCTTCTGGAGTTACAGAACCATCAGTCCAGACTTCCAGAATAAGCTTATCATAGTTGGTCATTTGCCCAACTCTAGCCTGCTCAACATTAAAAGCCACTTTTTTAACTGGAGAAAAGGAAGCATCCAGCTTAATAATCCCTATTTCATCATCCAAACCTTCATGCAACTCTGCCGGGACATAGCCCTTGCCCATTCTCACTTCCAGATCAATTACAAAATCAATATCATCAGTCAGAGTAGCAATATGCAAATCAGGGTTTAGAACCTTTACCAAAGGACTTTCTTTAATCGCTCCAGCCTTTACTTCCCCCTTTTCATTGGCAATGAGTTGCAGGTGTTGGGGCTCTTCAGTACTCATGGCAAAACGAACTTGCTTTAGATTGAGGATGATATCTGTTACATCTTCCAATACCCCCGGAATAGTAGTAAACTCATGCTGAACACCTCTAATCTTGGCAGCAACAATTGCTGCTCCCTGTAAAGAGGACAAAAGCACTCTTCTCAGGGCATTGCCCAGAGTAGTACCATATCCTCTTTCCAAAGGCTCACAGATAAACTTGCCATAAGAATCTGTTGACTTTTCGTCACGGACAAGCTGTTTTGGCTTAACCAGTTCTGTCCAGTTGCGCGTATTAATAAGCTT
>LDZQ01000593.1_pt1 | contig 32648 bp, 40 predicted proteins | sample 615361 | NCBI WGS metagenome assembly LDZQ01 (sample SAMN03408297, study PRJNA278302) | terrestrial metagenome | isolation source: oil reservoir sample I2 | place: USA: Alaska, North Slope, Ivishak formation | collected 2013 | reverse complement strand
GCAATACAGCAGGGACTGGAGGAGCTTAAAGACTACACCGGCTTTGACCTCCACACCTACATAAACAAGAAGGGAGCCGACATCCTCTTTGTTGCCCCATCAGCGGACTACTTTGCAACGCCTCACTGGTATGTCATGCTCGGATACCTTCTGCTCTTCAACGAGCTTGAGGAAAAGTACGGTTTGACCATCACATGGTCAACCTACGCCAGCGAGGGAGGTAACTTCGGAACTTTCCACAGCTACGAAGCAGCGCAACTCCTCAACTCGAAGATTTACAAAGAGGCTGAAAGGCTCGGAGTGAGCTTCATCATCGGTGGAGAGTGCGGGCACATGTGGAGGGACAAGCACCAGTTCATCAACACCATGAACCTGCCACCAAAGCACGAGGAGTGGAGGAGATTCTGGGAAGACCCCGACCTTGGAAATCTGGCCGAAGGTCTTAGGGGAGTGAGATTTGACAGCTACGCCTCTGGAGAGCACGGATGGATTCACATCCTTGAGTTTGTTGCCGCACTGATAGAGCACAAGAAGATTGTCGTTGACAAAAGCAGAAACGACAAGTGGATCGCAACCTACCACGACCCGTGCAACGTTGCAAGAGGTATGGGGCTCATCGAGGAGCCGAGATACGTGCTGAGGAACGTGATGAACAACTTTTACGACATGCCCGAGCACACAATCAAGGACAAGACCTACTGCTGCGGTGCTGGTGGAGGTATGCTGGCTGACGAGCTCATGGATTTGAGAATGCGTGGAGTTATGCCGAGAATGATGGCCGTCAGGCATGTTTACAGAAAGTACGGAGTGAACATCCTGCTTACACCCTGCGCTATCGACAAGGCCCAGTTCCCGCACGCGCTCGAATACTGGAAGATTCCCATTGAGGTTGGGGGTCCAATGGAGATGGTTGGCAACGCTCTCGTCATGACAGCATTCGGTGAAAAGCCAGAGGACAGGCAGTTTGACCTGAGAGGAGAGCCTTTAAAACCAGAGGAGGGTGAGTGAAATGTACAACAAGAAGTATGTGATTCCCCTGATTTTGGTTTTTCTCATCGGCTTCTTCACGCCCTACTGGTACAACGCGATGGCCGGAACCCTTGGCCACGTCCCCACGCTTAAGGAGCCTGCTGGAAACTGTGTCGAGGACAAGGACTGGATGGCCGCAAACCACATGCTTTTGCTTCAGCAGTGGAGAACTCAGGCTATAAGGCACGGAGCAGAGGGAGGGAGGATTTACCATAGCTTCACAACTGGAGAGGAATACCACGCCTCAACCAACACCTGCTGGAGCTGCCACGACAGCAAGGAGGAGTTCTGCGACCAGTGTCATGACTACGTTGGCATCCACCCAGAGTGCTGGGACTGCCACTACACGCCAAGCGTTGAGAAGCCGCACTACGGCGGGATTGAAGAGCTTAGCAAGTATTTCTCCTAATTTTTATCCATTTTGTAAAGCTCGGCCCTTCTCGCCTCAAGAAGCTCCTCTTTGACTCCAGCAAACTCTGCTGCAGATTCAACCTTCACTCCAGCTTCCTCTCCTGCTTTGAAAACCTCCTGCATCTTCTCCCTCCACCTCAGGTCTCTCGTAAGATGATGGTCGAGGACTAGCGTTTTGACGTCTTCAGCAATCAGTCTCTTCAGGTTCTCAACGCTGCTCTCGAAGGACTTCTGCGAGAAGCGGTAGCCGAGCATGTATGTCATTGGCCCATCGATGAAAACAACCTCAGCAGACTTCTCAAGCATGAAGGCAAGCTGCTCCTCATTGTTCGGCCCCTCCACATCTGAGGAAAAGAGGAAGCTGCTCTTCCCATCCTCAACATAAACCTCAACAACAAATCCAAGCCTGCTGTCTGCGCCATGAAAAACCGGTTTTGAGAGCTCAACAACCGTGTTGCCGAATTCGTAGCTTTTTCCATCGCAGTAGTCTATCTCAACATCCACACTTTTAAGCTGCTCTAAGAAGTAGGCGGCCCTTCCCTTCTGGCTCCTGTTGATTTTTTCCGTTGGATGTTTCAGCAAGAGCTTTTTTCCAGAAAAAATTTCAACCTCGTTGGGGTCGTGGTGGTCGTAGTGGTAGTGGGTTATGATGGCAACTTCGGCCTTCTTCATCATTTCCTTGATTTCCTCCCACTTCTGATTCATCCTCTCGATCTCAATTCTGTGGGGAGGGAGACGGTAGCGTTTGGGAGCGAGACTGACGCCGGGATCGATGAGAATAGAAACGTCTGCTGTTTTAACAAAGGTTGCCATGCTTCTCACTCCCATCGAGTCGTAGGCTATGGGGACGACTTCCATAACGTTTCTTGGGCAAACAATAAAAAAACCTGACGACGACATCCTTTGTGCTGAGAGCGGAGCTTCACGTTCACTCGTCCTTCAGCGACGGAAGGGACGGTGTGAGGAAAATACTGGAGGCTGCAGTGGAGAAAAAGCTCGAAGTTATTGCGATTACAGACCACGATACCGTTCAGGGCTCTCTTGAGGCCATAGACATCGTTAAGGAGGAGCACTTACCGCTGAAAGTTCTTCCGGGTTGCGAGGTTACGGCGTCAACGGGGCACGTGCTTGTTTACGGTATAACGAAGGACATTGAGCCCAGAATGTCCGTTGAGGAGACCTGCAAGATTGCGAGAGAGCTTGGAGGTGTTTGTTTTCTTGCCCATCCATTCGATTTTATCAGAAAAGGGAGTGTAAGGCTGAAAGATTTTAAAATGGTGGACGGAATTGAGACGTTCAACGCAAAGAGCTACTTCAACTTCCTCGCCAAAAGATACGCTAAGAAGCTCTCCAAACCAGAAATTGCGGGCAGCGATGCCCACTCAGCCAGAGCGGTTGGCTTGGCTATTAACTACTTACCCGACGAGTTTGACCTTCTGAACGCGCTCTTTCACGCTCGGTTTGACGGCAGAAGAGTTTCAATCAGGGAGAGATTAGCTTTTCTGCGATTTCGACTAAATCAACGACTTTGATTCTATTGCCAAGCTTTTCTGCAGATTTAGATAGGTGATACTCGCAGAAGGGACAGCAGGTAATGAGGTATTCCGCCCCCGTTTCCATCGCTTCCAGAACTCTCTGCCTTCCGATTTCAAAGGAAATTTCAGGGAACTGACTCCTCAATCCCCCACCAGCGCCGCAGCAAAGAGCCTGCTCTCTGTTTCTCTCCATCTCCACAAAGTTGATGCCAAGCCTCTTTATAACGTTTCTCGGCTCCTCGTACATCCCCATATGCCTTCCTAGGTGACAGGGGTCATGATAAGTTGCCTTCAAATCTATTTTTTCAAACTCCCCCATTTTATCGAGTATTGAGACGGTGTGGACAACCTCAATGTCAAACTCGTAGCCTTTCTCCTCCGCAATTTTGGGGTAGTCCAGTGATATCGTTCTGTAGCATCCGGGACAGGACGTTATTATCCTCTCTATTCCCATCTTCTGCCAGTATGCGTAGTTTTTCTCAAACAGCCTTTCAACAATGTCTTTCTGTCCTGTTCGCAGGAACGGGGAACCGCAGCAGTACTCATTCTTACCGGCAATTGTAAAATCGATTCCGAGCTTTTCCAGAACGCTGGCTGTTGACTTGGCAAGATTTTGCAATCTGAAGCTTGCGGTGCAGCCCGCAAAATACAGCGTCTTAGCAGGTTTTATCTCAAAGTCTGCCCAGTCCCCCCTCCTTTCCTGATCACCACTGTAGGGGTTGTAGTTTCTGAAGGTAATCTCCCTGAGCTTTCTGTGAACAGAGAGCGGAGCCAGTCCCTTTTGAACGAGCGTCCTTCTCAGTTCCTCCCAGAAGTCGATTAGGGGAAGCTCTACCGGGCAGACTTCCTGACACAAGCCGCACACCGAGCACTTGAAAATGTCCTTGACGATTTTCTGGTCAACGTCTATCTCCCCATCCACATATTTTAGGGCTAGCTGAATCTTCCCCCTCGGAGATACGGTTTCCCATCCCTCTATCCTGTAGGTTGGGCAGGTTGTGCAGTATCCGCACTTGCTGCACTTCGCTGCAATCTCTCTGATGTTCATAGCACCATCTCCACGAGCCTTATCAGCCTGGAAAAGCTGTTACTCTCAACAGCCTTTCCCGGATTGAGCAGTGATTCAGGGTCAACGGCCTTTTTGAAATCCTTAGCAAAGTCGAGAAAACCTTTGTGGGGGAAAAGCATTCCAGTTGCGTAGGCTCTTCCACCAAGCCTTTCTGCAATTCTTATGAACTTAATGGCCTTCAATGCAGCCTTGTAGTAGTTATCGATGGGAAGAAGGCCGAGAAACACAACATTGTCCTTTGTAAAGACGGCTTCAACCGGCAAATCAACCTTTAAGTAGAAATCGGATGCCGTTTCATACGGTAGGACAGCTTCGGTAAATATGACTTCCTTTTCCCTCCCAGCCTTGAAGAGGTTGAAGCGGTTGCCCCACATCCTGCTCCCGAGCTCCCTGTCCCCCTCCATCTCTGCCTCTCCCTCATAGCTCAGGAGTAAAAGGTCGGAATCGCCAAATCCAAGCATTCCTGCAAGTTTTTGATTGATGAACGCCCCGTGGTAGGCCCCTTCAAGCAAGTCGATGGATTTCTCAAATTCCGCCTCAGTCGCTACGCTCTCTATTTTTGTGTTTTCCCTCACCTTCAGGCATGCTTTCAGTATAAGCCCCGTCGTGCCGAAAAGGCCGACGTAGTTCTTCATCTCTTCCCCGCTAACCCTCTTAACATCCTTGAAGTCGGCAACCTCGATCCACTCTAAGTTCTCCCCAATCCCGCCGTACTTCAAACTCCCTATCCCGTAACCGCCCTGTGCTATCCACCCGCCCACGGTTCCGGCTGGGGCGCTGGATGGATAAACTCTCAAGGCCAAACCGTGCCTGTTGAGTTCCTTTTCCACCTCCAGCCAAACTGCACCGCTTTCTGCAACCGCCTTTTCATCACCAACAACTACATCTCTCATTCTGGTAAAATCAACGACGATGCAAGGCTTTATCGTCACGGCCCCGCCATAGGCGGAGGTTGCAGCACCTCTGGGAACGACCGGAATCTTATGCTTCCTGCTGATTTTCAAGATAGCCTTTACATCCTCATCGGTTTCAGGCTGAACAACGCAGATTGGGTGTTTTACAAATCGCTCCATAATTCTGGGTATTTTGAGCAAATCCTGAGCATAAAGAATCCTTTGCAAGGGATGAGCATCAACTCTTTTAATTGAGTGGGATAATTCCAATACTAACGAATCCATAATGAGGATAGGCTTGCAAACTAAAAAATTTTGTGAAAATGATTTATAGTTTATAATATCTTGTGTCGAGACAGCTGAGGAGCCAAAGTTTATATTCAGCCATTGCGAAGGGATAACGATGAAGATCAACCTTGAAGAGCTTAAATTCGGCACGGAGCTGATCAAGCGAGGATTCGCCAAGATGCAGAAGGGCGGAGTGATAATGGACGTCACCAACGCCGAGCAGGCGGCGATAGCCGAGGAGGCGGGAGCGGTTGCTGTAATGGCCTTGCACAAAGTACCGGCAGACATAAGGGCTGCTGGTGGTGTGGCGAGAATGGCCGACCCGAAGAAAATTCAGGAGATAATAGATGCGGTCACCATTCCGGTAATGGCTAAGTGCAGAATCGGCCACATAGCTGAGGCAAGAGCCTTGGAGGCTCTCGGAGTTGACATGATTGACGAGAGTGAAGTGCTAACACCAGCAGACGTCTTCTTCCACATCGACAAAAGGAAGTTCGTCGTGCCCTTCGTCTGCGGTGCCAGAAGTTTAGGCGAGGCTGTGAGGAGAATCTGGGAGGGAGCGGCGATGATTAGAACGAAGGGAGAAGCGGGGACTGGCAATGTTGTTGAAGCAGTGAAGCACATGAGGCTGATAAACAGAGCAATCTTCGAGCTGCAGAAAATGAACGAGGAGAGAATTTACGGTGTTGCTGAGAAGTACGCTTCCAGGTACGCTGAGCTCGCCTCAAGAGTTAGGGAGGAGATGGGGCTGGAGAGCGTTTCGAGGAACGATGTTGTCTTTGAGGAATACACCCTCGGAGAAATAATAGACGGCATCTACGAGATTCTCCTTGAGATCAGGGAACTCGGAAGGCTGCCGGTTGTGAACTTCGCCGCTGGAGGAGTTGCTACACCAGCAGATGCCGCATTGATGATGCAGCTAGGAGCTGACGGTGTTTTCGTTGGCTCAGGCATATTCAAATCCTCCAATCCACCAGAGTATGCGAAGGCAATAGTTGAGGCTGTGCAGCACTACGACGAGCCAGAGGTTGTGGCAGAAGTTTCAAAAGGACTGGGAGAGGCGATGAAGGGACTTGATGTTTTCAAGCTGAGCGAGGATGAGAGGCTGCAAACGAGAGGGTTATGAAAGTTGCAGTGGTGGGCGTTCAGGGAGACGTAGAGGAGCACGTCCTGGCGACGAAAAGGGCCCTTAAAAGGCTTGGGATTGATGGAGAGGTTGTTGCTACAAGAAGGAGAGGTGTTGTTTCAAGAAGCGATGCCGTTATTCTTCCTGGTGGGGAGAGCACGACAATAAGCAAACTCATTTTTTCCGACGGCATTGCTGACGAAATTTTGCAGCTTGCAGAAGAGGGAAAGCCGGTTATGGGTACATGTGCTGGTTTGATACTCCTTTCCAAATATGGCGACGAGCAGGTTGAAAAAACGAACACGAAGCTTTTGGGTCTGCTGGACGCGAAGGTTAAGAGAAACGCCTTCGGAAGGCAGAGGGAAAGCTTTCAGGTGCCTCTGGATGTAAAGTACGTTGGAAAGTTCGATGCCGTATTTATAAGAGCTCCGGCCATAACTGAAGTCGGGAAAGACGTGGAGGTGCTTGCAACCTTTGAGAACCTCATCGTTGCAGCAAGGCAAAAAAACGTTTTAGGCCTAGCCTTTCATCCCGAACTGACGGATGATACGAGAATTCACGAGTTCTTCCTTAAACTTGGAGAAACGAGCTAATGAATTCAAAGACGCATCTCCTTTTGGCCCTAACAATGCTTATATGGGCGGGCTCGTTTATATTCATAAAGATAGGGCTTAAGGAGCTCGATCCCTTTAATCTCGCATTTTACCGATTCCTCTTGGCGTCTCCGCTTTTGATGGCCTGGGTTTTCTGGAAAAGAGGCCTTGCAAAGCCGAGCGGCTCAGAGTGGCTTCACCTCTCGGTTCTCGCTCTGTCGGGAGTCACTCTGCTCTACGCCTTTCAGTTTCTCGCTCTGAAGTACACAACGGCAACAAACGCCTCAATACTAATAAACACCTCAGCTGTTTTCGTTGCCCTGTGGGGACTTGTAAAGGGAGAGGCCAATCCAAGAAAGCTGGCAGGGGTTTTTCTGTCTTTCGCCGGAGTGGTTCTCATCGTTTCTAAAGGCACTCTGGAATTTTTCAGCTCCAAAACCATATTCGGTGATGTTCTTATGATTGTTGACGGCTTCCTGTGGGCCGTTTACACCGTTCTGGGTTCTAAAATGCTTTTGAAGTACGACCACGAAACCCTCACGGCCTACGCATTTGCGCTGGGAACCATTTTTCTCATTCCCTTCGCCCTGATGTCGGGTTTTGCAAACCCAGTAACCTTCAATCCAGAAACGGTGGCAGCATTGCTCTACCTTTCCATTCTATGCTCGGTTTTCGCTTACGTGGTGTGGTACTACGCTTTAACCAATGCCGATTCGACCAGTGTGGCGGTTTACGTTTACCTAGTGCCACTCTTCACCGCAATATTCGCCTTCTATGCACTCAACGAGAAACCCGATTTCTTCACCGCCATCGGAGGAATAATTACAATTGCCGGCGTCTATCTCACCACGGCCAAGCAGCATCAATAGTTTTATAAATCCTCGACTCAAGCAACTTCTGCATGGAGTTCAGGGTTGTAATTTCGGATCCAAAGACGGGGAGAGCATACCAGAAAGTCGTTGAGGGGGCCAACGCCAACAGGCTCATAGGGAAACAGATAGGCGACGTCATCAGCGGCACAATCGTTGACCTCCCACCCGACTACGAGCTGAAGATTACCGGCGGAACGGACAGGGACGGATTTCCGATGAGGCCCGACCTGCCGGGAACGGCAAGAAGAAGGCTGCTCCTCAGCGGCGGTGTAGGGTTCAGGCCAAAGGAGAAGGGGCTTAGGAAGAGAAAGGGAGTCAGGGGCAGAGTTATCTCCAAGGACATTCTCCAGATCAACACCGTAGTCGTCAAGCACGGAAAGGTTCCGCTGGAAGAGATATTCAAGCAGAAGGAAGAGTGAAGTAGAGTGAAATGGGAATTTTAGAGGACAAAAAGAGGGCAAGGATTTTTTACCGATACTTTTCTAAAATTTACGATTACATCAACCCAATTTTCTATTCAGACAAGATGCGCAAGACTGTAGTTGACATGGCCGACATTGATGCCGAGTCTCTTGTCCTTGAAGTTGGATGCGGAACGGGTTTTACGACAGAGGAGATAGTCAGAAGAATTGGAGAAGAGAGGGTTGTGGCGGTCGACATCACACCCGAGCAGATGATGAAGGCCAGAGCAAAAATGGGTGGCGTGAACTACTTTCTGGGTGACGCAGAAAACCTCCCCTTCAAGGACAACTCCTTTGACGCTGCCATCTCTGCAGGGAGCATAGAGTACTGGCCAAATCCGCAGAAGGGGATTGAGGAAATGGCAAGAGTGACCAAAAACGGGGGGAAGGTAGTAATTCTCGCACCCAGGAAGCCCGACAATTTTGCAGTCAGAAAATTTGCGGAAAGCATAATGCTCTTTCCCTCCACTCAGCAGTGCGTTTACTGGTTCATGAAAGCTGGTTTAGAGGACATAAGGTTCGTTGAAACAGGCCCCTATCGGTTCTGGAGCAAGCTCGTGGTGATAATAAGCGGCACAGTTCCCTGACCAGAGAAAATTTAAACAGGTTGAACGCCCACTTAGCATGGACAAAGTGAGCTACATAGGTCCAGTAATTCTCGACGAGCCTGAAGAATTCTCCCTTTCGGAGTTTGCGAGGCAGGTTGTGGCCATGGAGGCTGAAAGGCTGTACTACTCAAACGGCAGAATATTCTTCATAGAGTACGACACGATTCATGGAATTCTCGACGACAGGCTCGTAATTGTTGAGCTCATCACCTACACCTCATTCACCACCGTGGGTGAATACAGAAACTGGATCGTCTACTACGGGAACGACGACACTGCTGAGTACGTTGAGAAGATAAAGGACCTCAGAGGAGACATGACAATTATCCCCGTCCTCCGAACCCACGACAGATTCATAAGAAAGATAGAGGAGCAGATCAGCAAGGGCCAGTTCAGAAGCTTTGTCTCTCAATGAAGTCCGCCGTAATTTTCGCGATGAAGTCGAACTTTCCGAAGTAAAAGTGGTCCGTTTCAACCTTTACAACTTCCTTCGGCTTTGAAGCTTGCTCGTAAAGCTTCACAGACTCCTCGAGAGACACGAACTGATCACGCGTCGCTATTATGAAAAGCTTCGGAATTTCGGCATCTTTAAAGTATATGGAGTTTATTTCAGGAAGCGGTGAGATGTAAACCGCGGCATCGCAGTACTCGGCAACGTTCGACGCTACCACGCTTCCAAATGAGTATCCTATAACCGCAATCTTGTCGTGTCTGTCTTTAAGGTAGGCAACGCACTTCTTTGCATCTTCCACCTCACCTATACCGCTCCTGAATGGCCGCTGGTAGTCGAACCTCAGGACGGAGACGTTTCGCTTGGTAAGCTCGGCAGCTATTCTCTCGAGCCTAACGTCAAACCTGCTCCCGCCCATAAGCGGGTGGGGAGGGCAAAGGAGCGCTGCGCTCTCACCCCTGATGTTGTAAGTCGCCCGAATGCCATCAACAACTATGTCAGCCATTATCCCTCCTCCTTATCTCCTCCACAGCCTCACGAGCAGAATCGGCAACTCTCCCTCCTTCGGAAATTAGGTTTTCAAGCTCCTTCACATCCTCCTCACCGCCAAGCATTCCGAGCATCATTGCAGCATCCTCTCTTATCCTAGCATCTTCGTGTGTGAGAAGCTTCCTCACGGCCTTTTTAACCCCCTCAACGACCTCCTTCTCGCCCTCAAGAGCCTCTGCAGTCGCCATCGCCCCCAGCCTCACGATGAACTCCTCGTGTCCCATCAGCTCTCCAAGGAGCTCTCCAAGCTTTTCTTCGACGACGATGGCCTTGACGTCCTCAATTTCACCGCTCGCGAGTTTTTCAATAATGTAGTCCCTGTAGTCCCTATTCATCGCATCCCTAATCCACTTTTCAGCCTTGCTGGGAGTAAGCGCACCTACGAACCTCATCTTTCCGATGAACGTCGTGGGAACACTCATCACTCCGTGTCTCTCTGCGAAGTCGTGAAACATTGTGGCATCAACCACGTGGTGCTCGATTGCATACTTTCGGGCGAGGGTGTTGATAGAATCGACCGTTGCCCTGCAGTTTGGACACACAGGAGCGACGAAGGTTATAATCCTGATTCCAGAGCCTCCTTTCACACCCTCGGCAACGATTTTAATTGCCTTTATGAAGCTTTCAAGCTCGTTCTGCTTCGGGATGGCGTGAAAGTAAATCTCGGAGTTATCTATCTTTACTCCGGGAAGAGACAGCCTGGGCTCGGGATTGGGGTTGAACTCGAGGGTGATTTTTTCCTCATCCTCGAAAAGCTTTTTAAGGTAATCGTAAATCTCCCTGCTGTTGAAAACTCTGAGCCTGATACTTCTCTTCAGCTCGTCCAGTCGCATCAAGCGCAGTGCAGCAACAAGTTTTAAAGCATTTTTTGATATCTCTCTATAATGGGTATAAGCAGTCCGGCACTTTGGACGGAGTTCTTTGAAAGGTACTATCGAGAGGAGATTAACAAACTCGCCTACAAGCTGAAATCGGGCGGGGACGGTAGGTCACTCTATGTGAACTTTGTTAGAGACCTCTCCATTTTTCAGGAGGGCAAGCTCGGAGAAGAGTTGATTGAAAAGCCCGATGAGGTGCTCGTTCACGCTGAAAGGGGTCTGGCGAACGCCACCAACATTTACGGCGTTTCTCTGGAGGGCTGCAAGCCCCGATTCTACTCACTCCCAACAGCAAGGAAGGTTCTGATAAGGAACCTCAGGGCGGAGCATATCGGAAAATTCATGGCGATAGAGGGGATTGTCAGGAAGGTTACTGAAGTCAGGCCGAGAATTGTTGAAGCCGCCTTTGCCTGCCTGAACTGCGGAAGCATAACCATGGTTCCTCAGGAGGACAGCCAGCTCAGACAGCCCTTTGAGTGCAGCAAGTGCAGCACGAAGAAGATGATTTTTCTCCCGGACAGCAGCATCTCCGTTGACAGTCAAAGGGTGAAGATTCAGGAGTACCCCGAAAATCTCAGGGGTGGGGAGCAGCCGCAGACGATAGACGTCATACTTGAAGGTGATTTGGCAGGCTCCGTGAATCCGGGGGACAGGGTGATAATAAACGGGATCGTGAGGGCGAAGCCGAGAGGGCTTGGGCAGAGGAAAATGACGCATATGGACCTTTACATCGAAGGGAACTCCGTTGAGGTTCTCCAGCAGGAGTACGAGGAGTTCGAGATTACCGAGAAGGACAGGGAACTGATAATGCAGCTTGCCGCAAGCGACGACATCTACGAGAAGATAGTAAAGTCGATAGCCCCCTCAATATACGGTCATGAGGACGTGAAGCTTGCCATTGCCCTTCAGCTTTTCGGCGGCGTGCCCAAGAAGCTGCCCGACGGCACTGAAATAAGGGGGGACATTCACATCCTTCTTGTGGGCGATCCGGGCGTTGCCAAATCGCAGCTTTTGAAGTACGTCCACAGAATAGCTCCGCGGAGCGTTTACACAACCGGAAAGGGGACAACAACTGCAGGCCTCACTGCCACCGCAGTCAGAGATGAGGTGGATGGCAGGTGGACTCTTGAAGCCGGAGCCCTCGTTCTTGCGGATAAGGGCATTGCGTTGGTTGATGAGATTGACAAAATGCGTAAGGAAGACACCTCGGCATTGCACGAAGCACTTGAGCAGCAAACCATCAGCGTTGCCAAAGCGGGAATAAACGCCATCTTAAAGGCCAGATGCGCGTTGCTCGGTGCGGCAAATCCGAAGTACGGCAGATTCGAGAAATTCACTCCCGTTCCTGAGCAAATTGAGATGTCCCCCACCCTCCTTTCAAGGTTCGACCTGATTTTCGTTCTGAAGGACGAGCCGGATGAGGAGAAGGACAAGAGGCTCGTTGAACACATTCTCTACTCTCACCAGCTTGGAGAGATGACGGAAAAGGCCAAGAACGTTGCCGCAGAGTACGACGAGGAGTTCATAAGGCAGAGGTCGGAGAGGATAGTTCCGGAAATTGACCCCGACCTCCTAAGGAAGTACATAGCATATGCAAGAAAAACCGTCTATCCCGTTTTGACAGATGAGGCTAAGGAAAAAATCAAGGAGTTCTACTTGTCACTCAGGTCGAGAGTTAAGGAGAACTCCCCCGTTCCCATAACCGCAAGACAGCTTGAAAGCATCGTCAGGCTTGCAGAAGCCTCTGCGAGAGTCAGGCTCAGCGACAGGGTGGAGCCGGAGGACGTGGACAGGGTTATCGAAATCATGATGAGGAGTCTCAGGGAGATTGCGGTTGACCCCGAAACGGGGGAGATGGACATAGACCTGGCCTACTCGGGCACCTCGAAAACGCAGAGGGACAGAATCATGATACTGAAGAAAATCATCGAGCAGCTTGAGGAGGAGCACGAAAGGGGTGTTCCGGAGGAGCTAATTCTGGAGGAGGCAGAGAAGGAGGGAATCGATAGGACGAAGGCCAAAGAGATTCTTTCCAAGCTCAAACTGCACGGAGAGGTTTACACTCCAAAACACGGGCATTACAAATTGGTAAGCAAACTTTAGTAAGAATAAAGGTTAAATATTAAGCGGACAAATCCTTAAACGATGAAACTCGTGAAGACAGGGATACTTCCACTCGACACGCAGCTAGGCGGGGGAATGCCAGCAGGTAGCGTCGTTTCCGTCTTCGAGGAGCCCGGTGCCGGGGCGGATGTGCTGTCCTACCACTTCACGGTTGAGGGAGCCACGCATGGCGAGAACGTATTTTACCTTGCTACAGATGACAGCAGCGAGGAGATCAGGGAGTACATCAACCTCTACTTCGACCTTGACGAGGCGGTCTGGGAGAACATTACCCTGCTGAGCCTGAGAGCGTCCATGCAGCAGGAGGAGGGGGAGAAGGATGCCAAGGACTTTCTCAGAAAAACCATTTACGATCCAATCGGAGGAATTAAAACAATACTCAGCCACGAAGAGTTCGAGAGGGTTGTTATCAACAACTTTACGTACTTCCTCGCCAACTATCCCATCGAAGATGTCATAGCCCTCATTGACGTTCTCTCAAATTATGCCAAAAGGAACCAGTCTGTTGTGATGCTCCTCGTTACGAAGGGCATGTTTGATCCGAGAACTGAAACAACTGTAAAGCACTACTCGGACGGAGTTATCGAGCTTACGCTGAAAGAGGTTGAAAACGAGGTCCAGAGGAGGCTGAAGGTCGTAAAGTTCAAGGGAATACTTGTTCCAAAGGCTATCCTGAGGTATGAATTGACGGACAAGGGCATAAAGATGGAGTCGGTAATGAGGGTTCTATGAGAGTTGCATTCGGGGAAATTTACGTCGAAGACCCATCAGCTTTTAGGGCAGACTACGCTGCGTTTATCGACTCAAAGTACGTAGTTTCGCTTGAGGTCGTCGAGTTTGCCGCGAACAAGGCGTTAAAGAACTGGCAGAAAGGTAGACGAATTTCAAGATCCCTTCCAATAGAGATACTGCTCCACTATGCTGCAACGAGACAGATAAAGGACGCTCTGAAGCTTGGAGTTAAAAAGGGACTCAACAGGGTTGCTGCGGTAATCCTCGACGAGAGCAAGATGGAGGGTTTCAAGGAGATAGAATTCAGGCCCGAATATGATGCAGAGGCGGTTGTGAAGCACTACGGGATAACCGATGAGGAGCTTGAAATTGCGGGGCTGGAGAAGCTTCCCTTGCTGGTTAGGGAAAGAATAGCTCTTTTCGCTGCTTTCGAAGAAGTGGTGTGATGAGAGCAAAAGCCTACGCTGCAGGAACTGTTTTAAACGCACTGCCAACGGGGATAGGCTCGGCATTCGGCATAGAAATGCACACAATCGTAAAGCTAAGGCCTTCCGACGAGCTCAAAGTTTTTGTTAACGGAGTAGAGAGAAGGAGCGTTGTCGCTGAGAGAATTCTCAACTCGATGGATGTCACGGCAGAAGTTATCGTGGAGTCCGAGATTCCGGGTGGTAGCGGATTGGGGAGCAGCAGCGCCTTCGTGAACGCACTCATATGTGCGGTCAAAAAAATGAAGGGTGAAGAGCTCAACGCCTTTGAGATTCTCAGGTCGAACGCGAGGTTTTCTCTCGAAGCAGGAATTAGCTACACGGGAGCGTTTGACGACGCCTCCGCTTCTATGCTCGGCGGATTTGTAGTTTCAGACAACAGGAAAATGAGGCTGATTAGAACCGACGAATTTGAAGGTTACTCGGCTGTGCTAATACCCAAATTCAGCAGAGGCAAAGTGGACTGGAGGAGGTTGAGGGAGAGGGCGAGCGAGGTTGAAGGGGCGGTAGAGGCGGCTATGAGGGGTGAGTACTGCAAAGCTATGAAGCTTAACACGGAGTACATCTGCAAAATGTTGGGCTATCCTTTGGAAATCGCCGAGAAAGGGTGGGAAAAGGGAATTTGCTGCGGTATTTCCGGCAACGGTCCAAGTTACGTGGCTTTTGGAAGCAAAAATGAGATGGAGGCTCTTGCCGAAACGTGGGGTGAATACGGTAGAGTTTACGTGAGAAGGGTAGCGGACGAGCCAGCTGAGGACGTTGTAATTCCCGACGCCATTTTTTCGAAAGCTTGATGGGTAAGTTCAGCGTACCAACACTTTTCTCATTCTGACCCACTTCCCCCACTCTCCGGCCTCCTCAAATCCCTGCGAGGCGTAGAACCTTCTCGCCCTGTAGTTTGTTCTGCCCACCCACAGTTCGGCAACTTTTCTGTTCCTTTCGAGAGCGTATTCCAAGGCCTTTTCCATTAGCTTTGCGCCAATCCCCTCCCCCCTAAATTCAGGAAGGACAAAAAGTTCGTGTATCTCCCCCACCTTTTTTCGCTCGAATATGCTGAACCAGTTCGTGTCGCACGCGACAAATCCAACCGCCTCACCATCGATTTCAGCGACCATCACACCATCCTTGTCCCTGGAAAGCAACCACTTGAAGTAATTCTTTACGTCCCTTTTTCTCGTGTACGCATAATCCTCAAGCCCCCTGTAGGATTCGACGTAAACCCTCACGAAGTCGTCGAGGTCGTCTTTGTCAGCCCTTCTTATCTCCACGAATCAGGCTTATATACTGGGCTTTTAAGAGCTACGATTATGCTTTTGAAAAAGCTCGTCGAGATCGAGTCACCCACCGGAAGTGAGCATGAGATTAAAGACTTCGTGAGGGATTTTCTCGAAAGCAAAGGTTACAGCGTGGTAGAGGGACAGTACTTCATCTCCACCAAATCGAAATCAGAGCTGATAGTCTCAACGCATCTCGACACAACTCCTGTGAAGGCCCCCTTCAGCACGGATGGTGTTTACGCCTACGGAACCGGCGTGTGCGATGCGAAGGCGAGCGTAGCTGCGATTCTTGAGGCCGCAGAACGGGGTGTTGACTTCACCATTGCCTTCTTCTGCGATGAAGAAGAAGGAGGAAAGGGCTCGAAGGAGTTCGCCGAGAAGTGGAGTTACGGCAGTATGGCGGTTGTGATGGAGCCCACGGATCTTAAAATCGCTTCGAGGCATTACGGAAACCTCGACTTAACGGTCGAAGTTAAGGGTGTGCAAAGCCACGGCTCCTACCCTGAAATGGGTGTCAACGCCATAGAAAAGGCCTTTGAGATGATTAGCGAGCTTAAAAAGCATTTTAAGGTTACACCTCTCAAAATTGCGGGCGGGAGCGATGACTACGTCATCCCCGATTACTGCATGGTGAAGCTAGATGTTCTGATAGAGCCGGAAACTAAGCTGGAGGAAGCGCTAAAGGAAATCGAGTTTCTCAGTAACTACGGGAAATACGAGGTCTCCAATGCGTACGAAGGCTTCATCAGCAAGGAGGTCGCTGGGTTTCTGGAGCGGGCGATGAGGGCTGCGGGTCTTGAGGTTGAGCATACCGTTATGCCATCGTGGACTGATGCCCTAAACCTGAAAGACAGGTACGATGTAGTGGTTTGGGGGCCGGGAGAGCTTCACCTCTGCCATACTGTAAGGGAGAGGGTCAGGCTTGCGGACGTTGAGAAGGCAAGGGATGTTCTGCTAAAGCTAAGCGAAATGTTTAAGTAAGTTTACGATGATGAACTGACATGTCTGACAATGCCAAGACATCCGCAACGGACATAGTCCAAAGAATAATATCGCTTTTAACAATAATTCTGCTTGCATATTTCCTTTTCAAGGAGGGACTGTTTTCAGTTGACCAGAGGCTCCTATCCCTCGCAACCATAGTGCTGCTTGCATCCTTCCTTTTCATAATTTTCCTGGTGCTTTTCAAATGGCCCCTTGGCAATCTGAACAAAAAGGAAATAAGAAGAACTATAGCAATTGTAACCACCAGCTTTTACTTTGGAACGCTTTCGATGGTGCTCTCCGGAAAACTTGAGCTTACTGAAGAGGTTGGTGCACTTATTGACGGCTTGAAGTGGGCCTTCATGGTTGTAGTGGCATTTTACTTCGGTTCGAGGGCGGTGGAGGATGCTTTGAAATCTAAAAAATCTGCTGAAGAATGTCCCCAAAATACAGATGCAGAAGCAGGATGATTACCGGATGTTGAATCACGTAAATTTTCAGGGAGTTTTTGCCCAGGAAAGAAACAACCGGAACGTTAAGGTTAGCACCCTTTGGCCTGGCTACATTTCCGAAAAACATTCCTAGGAGGAAAACCCCGAACCAGGGCAGTAAGGGATAGTAATCAAGGGTGGTGAAGCCGTAAGGCATTAGTCCGAGCCACACAAGCATATTCGTTCCCACTCTTATCTGGTTGAGAGCTATTCCTGCAAAGAAAAGCGCTATTCCCGCGGGAAGCTGAATTTTTGGAAATCTCAGAAACAGGTAGCCGAGAAGTGTGGCAAGAGTGAAGAAGTGTATTATCCCGAAAACAACAGTTTTTTCCGGGACGAACACCAAGGTAACTGCTGTAATCGCCAAAGAGAGGGCGGCAAGCTTTAAAACCTTCCTCTTCAGCCTGCTAAAATCAGGTTTGACTACGGACAGAGTATATCCTGAGATGAAAATAAACATTCCGCCGATGAATCTCGGAAAGTAGTACCAGAAATCCCCCGAAAGCTCTATTTTGCCGAAGTAATGCGCGTCGAAAAAAGAGTGAAAGAGGAGCATTAAGATTACTGCCGCTCCTCTGGCGATATCTATTTCTGGATACCTCATCTAAAGTATCTCAAATCTTCGTCGCTCTTCCACTGCTGAACAGCCATCTCCTGCATCTCTTTGATTTGGGCGATTATTTTTTCCATCTCCTTGGCCCTTTCCTCAAGGGCCTCAACGGAGACTTCAAGACTCAGCATTTTGCACAGCACGTCGAGAACGACCTTCGCGCTCTTCGGATCGACCATGTAGCCTGATGTAACACCCATGAGACATGCAGCGGGAATCCCTTCGAGCTCCGACACTCCGAGCAAAAGACCCGATGCGCCTATTATTCCCCCTCCCGGTTCTCCGGGCTCGAACTTCACCCCGTAGCTCTTAAGCTCCTCCACAATTTCAGGAGAGTTTGCAGCCCCAATCACGTACGGCTCCTCAACGAGCTTTCCCACGCCGTATCCTCCAAGCGTGTAAATCATTCTCGCCGAGAATTTCTTGGCAACATCAATGTATGCGTTGACGAGCTCGAAGTGCCCCTCGTTGCTTATGCTCTGGAAGTCCCCAACGAGTATCAACAAATCCGTACCGTTACCGTCTGATTTCCAGGCGTAAACCTCATTCTTGGGCATCCTTATTGTCCCATCCTCAAGAACCATCACCTGCGGTGGGAAGTAGTGGGAGTAAATCTCAACCACCTTCTCAGCCTTCAACTCGTTAACCAAGTGATCAGCAACGAGCTTGCCTACGTGCCCAATGCCGGGAAGCCCCTCTATGAAGACGGGGTTTTCAAGCCCCACCTCCTCCGGGGATTTCAAAAATCTTACATCAACCTTTTCTAACATTCATTCACCTCCGAAAGCTGAAAAATCCAATTTCCTTCCTCAACTTTCTCCTGTACTTACCGTAAGGGTCTTCAATCGAAAATCTCGGTGGGATTGGCATGTGAGTCCTCTCACCGCACACAGGACATCTCTCCTTCAGCGTGTACCTTCCGCATTTTCCGCACTTTCGCATCAAAACCTTCATGCCGCTTCCCTGATGAAGTTGCCCTCTCCACCAAGCTTTTTGATCGCTTTCAGTACATTTTCTGTGGCCTTCTTCAAAACGTTTTCGGCGGTTTTGTAATCATCCGCCTCTACGACGATTCTGTACTTGGGTGCGCCGACGTACTCAAGCTTCATCTCCACACCATTTACCAGAGCCTTTTTGGCCTCAAGAAGGGCCTTTTTTATCCTCTCGATTCCGTCAGAAGCGCTGCTCTTAAGCTCGAAGTACCCTCTAACCTTAACCCTTTTGGGCTTTATGTTCTCCCTGGCTATCTCCGCCATCTCCTTGGCAAACTCTTCCCCTACAATGGGAGCGAGAACCTCATATCCCTCAAAAGCAGCCTCCTCGAAGGCGGAGTAAACGGAATCGTACTCCTTCATGAGTTTCTTCCCGATTTTCTCAAGCTCCTTGAAATCGGTATTCAGCTTTTCGCCGATTATTTCGAGCCACTTGAATGCCTTCATCTCGTTCTTCCACTGCTGAAGCTTCTCCCTTCTCTGCCTCTCGTTGACGTCCTTTATCGAGAGGTCAATGTGCCCTCTTTTCGGATTTACATCGAGTACCTTGCATATTACCTTCTGTCCTTTTTTGACGTGCTCCCTGATGTCCTTAATCCAACCTGACGCGACCTCGCTAATGTGAACCATCCCTTCTCTGCCCTCGTACTCATCAAGGGAAACAAAGGCTCCAAAATCGAGCACCCTCTTAACCGTTCCTATGACAATCTCGCCCTTAGAAGGATAACCACTTCTCTTTATGATTAGCCTCTTTTCTTTCATCCTTCTCCCTTCCTATTTCAGTGAATTTAAATATTGTTACCACGGCAGTTCGGAGGCATTAAAAACCGGCCCATCAGCGCAAACTCTCAGACCATTCTCTATCACGCAAGAGCCACAAACACCAATGCCGCACCTCATGTACCTTTCAAGCGAGAACTCAGCCTTGTCAAGTGCATCCCTCTCCTTCAAAAAGTCGTATGTTGCTCTCAGCATCCCCTCGCTTCCGCAAACGTAGATTTTTTCGTATTCATCGAGCTTTTCAAGCTTTAGGGCATCTAAAACGGTTCCCTTTAAACCAAAACTTCCGTCCTCGGTTGTAACCGTGATTCTGTCAAATTTATCAAGCCAAAATAAGTTTTTGGCGGTTCTCTCGCCATAAACAACACTCACTTTTGAGCCGCATTTCATCAGGTACTCGTAAAGATACTTCATTGGTGCAATTCCAATACCCCCCGCAACGATAAGGGCGCGCTTTGATGGCGTGAAGGCGCTGCCGAACGCACCCCTTACACCGACATACTGCCCCTCTTTTGCATTAATCAGACTTGCGGTGGTCTCGCCAACGGCCTTCACCGTTACCGAATTTGAGGAGGATAGGCTGAGTGGTATTTCCTCACAACCCGGAACGTAAACCATTACGAACTGACCGGGGTAAGACCGCAGGCTGATACTGAAGTACAGTGTAGCCACCTCGTCAGTTAATCGCTCAATTTGCGTGATTCTTGTATAGTACATGCCCCCGCCTCGACAGCAACATTTATAAAGATATTCGGAAAATCTTAAACAGTTAATTGTTTAGTTTGATTGCAACTAAGTTGCAATGCTTTTACCATAATATGAAATTGTACCAAAGGTTTGTACTCATAACTGGTAACTTTTTGGAAAAGCTTAAATACAAGTGCATCTTAATAGCACATGATGATGACCGACCTACCCGAAAACATACGCAAAACTGCTGTGGCTCTGCTTAGGCTTGGGGAGGCAACTGCTGAGGACATAGCCAAAATTACCGGGCGTAAAAGGTCCACGGAAAGCTACTACCTGAACCTGATGGCTGACTTGAAGCTTGTCAAGAAAAAGAAGGTTGGTCGAAAAATCTACTTCATCTTCAACTCTCGCGACCAAGAAAAAAGGCAATAGTCCGTTTTTTGAAGGGTCACTTTTTCAGGTTGTTGGTTGTAGTTATGCTGATTTGATTATTATTGCAGTTTAATTTATAAGTTATTTAATTCTTTAATATACCATAAAAATAATTTTTTTATTAAATTTTGTGATATTATAATAGGCTTTAAAAAATAAAAAAATCCACCGATATTTTAGCAATATAATTATACATCTTGTCTAAAATTATGTTACACAATTTTTGTAACAAAAATTTTTAGGATTTCCTAAAACATAAAGAAAGAGTAACTCAGTTGTTTCAAAAATTATGTGAATAAGGGAATTCGGATGTGTTTAATGGGGGGTAACTGCAAAAATTGCCAAGGTTGTGGTATTTATCATGAATTGTATATTGTCTAGTTACAAATTTTGTAGAATGGCATTTTGTGAGATATTTAATTAAATTCAAATAAATACTAAGTTAAAAATTTTTTGACTTCTAAGTATATTTTAAATCAATCGAGGTTTTATATATATCTTTTGTGTCTTTTAAAAATTCCTATATCTTATTTTAAGTTTAATTTTTCATTGAAATTAAAAAAATAAAATAATACATAACGTATTAAAAATCAAAGTGCTTATTAACAAAGATGTCGTAGAAAAGTTGTGAGTCCTGATCAGACGGCTGTTGAGTACACGGCAAAGGATATCGAAGTTCTTGACGACCTCGAAGCTGTAAGGAAGAGGCCTGGAATGTATATCGGTGGAGTAGGAGTGCGTGGACTTCATCACCTTCTTTGGGAGGTGGTTGATAATGCGGTTGATGAGGCCCTTGCGGGTTACTGCGATACAATAAAAGTGAGTCTTCACAAAGATGGCTCGGCATCGGTAGAGGATAACGGGCGAGGCATACCTACGGAAATGCACGAGTTAGGCAAATCAGCGCTTGAAATAGTGATGACGAAGCTTCACGCTGGGGGAAAGTTCTCGAAGAAGGTTTACCGCGTTTCCGGGGGCTTGCACGGAGTTGGTGTATCGGTTGTTAACGCACTCTCGGAGTGGCTGGAGGTGTGGGTCAAAAGAAACGGTAAAATCTACTACCAGAAGTATCAGCGCGGAAGGCCGGTCACCGAACTGAAGGTTCTTGGAGAGACGAAAGAGCACGGCACTACGGTGAGGTTCAAGCCGGACAGGGAGATTTTCGAAACGACGGAATTCAAGTATGAGATAGTGGCCCAGCGCCTGAAGGAGCTCGCGTATCTCAACCGCGGATTGAAGATTATACTATTCGATGAAAGGGAGGGTAAGGAAGAGACGTTCCACTTTGAAGACGGGATAATCGGTCTTGTGAGGAGCCTAAACAGGAATCGAAAGCCTCTCCATGAGCCCATTTACATTGAGACCACTAAGGACGGAGTGAGTGTTGAGGTCGCAATTCAGTTCACGGATTCGGATGTCGAGAACATTCAGGCTTTCGCCAACAACATCAACACGTCAGAAGGTGGCTCCCACGTCGTAGGCTTTAGAGCGGGGCTTACAAGAGCGGTAAACGAGTACGGCAAAAAGCACCTCAAAAAGTTTGAGCCTGTCACCGGAGTTGACATAAGGGAGGGGCTTACGGCTGTTATAAGCGTCAAAGTTCCTGAACCGCAGTTTGAAGGGCAGACAAAGACCAAGCTCACGAACAGCGACGTCAAGACTGTCGTCGAGTCTGCGGTTTACTCGGGAGTTTTAAGGTGGCTTGAAGAGAATCCGGCTCAGGCTGAGACGCTTCTCAATAAGTTTATTTTGAATAAAAAGGCAAGGGAGGCTGCGAAGAGGGCCAAGGAACTTGTAAAGAGGAAGAACGAGCTGATTACAACCCTGCCCGGAAAACTCGCCGACTGCTCATCGAAGAATCCTGAGGAGAGGGAGCTTTTCATAGTTGAGGGCGAGTCTGCCGGGGGTTCAGCTAAGCAGGCAAGGGACAGAAGATTTCAGGCAATCCTTCCGATAAAGGGGAAGATTATAAACGTCGAAAAGGCGGGAATGGCCAGAGTGCTTAAAAATGACGAGATTAAGGCCATAATCTCAGCCATAGGTGCTGGGATCGGAAAGGATTTCGACATAACAAAGGCAAGATACCGCAGAATCATAATAATGACTGACGCTGACGTCGATGGGGCACACATAAGGACGCTGCTGCTGACCTTCTTTTACAGGTACATGAGGCCACTGATAGAGAGCGGCTACCTCTACATAGCCCAGCCCCCGCTGTATCAGATAAAGAAGGGGAAGAAGAGCTACTATGCCTACTCCGACGAAGAGCTGAAGAGGACGCTGGAGCAGGTTGGTGGTGGAGAGGTGCAGAGGTACAAGGGTTTGGGAGAGATGAACCCGCAGCAACTCTGGGAAACTACGATGAACCCGGAAAACAGAATTTTGATCCAGGTAACTCTTGAGGATGCCAAAAGGGCAGACGAGCTTTTCAGCATTCTCATGGGCGAGGATGTGGAGAGCAGGAGGAACTTCATAATGGCCCACTCGAAAGAGGTGAAGAACCTTGACATTTGAGAAATACAGCAGGCAGATTATGATTTTTGGGGAGGAGGGACAGAGAAGGTTGAGCAAAGCCAAGGTTCTTGTGGTCGGCGCGGGGGGTCTTGGTAGCCCGGTAATAGCCTACCTCGCAGCAGCGGGCGTGGGAAAAATTGGGATAGTTGATGGCGACACAGTCGAGGTTTCCAATTTGCAAAGGCAAATTATACACGCTGGGAATCTCGGGGAAAATAAGGCGGAGTCGGCCGCAGAATTTGTGAAGAAGCTCAACCCCGACGTTGAGGTGGATGTTTACCCCTTCTCAATAACTCCCGAAAACGTTCTTGAGGTCGTTGAGCGATACGACGTTGTTGCGGGCTGCCCCGACAGCTTCAGGAGCAGGTTTTTGCTGAACGATGCTTGCATGATTTTAAAAAAGACGTTCGTCCATGCGGCCGTGTATGCATGGGAAGGGGAGGTGGCAACCTTCACGGGAAAGCCGTGCTACAGATGCTACATTCCGAAATCACCTGAAGAGAGTGGAAGGGCCATATTAGGAGCTACTGCCGGGGCATTTGGCTGTTTGCAGGCGGCAGAGGTAATTAAAATCATCACCGGAAGTGGTGAACCGCTCATCGGAAGGCTGATAAGGGGAAACCTTGCCGAGATGGAGTTCTTCACAATCAACATTCCTGAGAGGGATGACTGTCCTGTTTGCTCAGGAAGGCTGAAAGGTATTTTCGACGAAAACTACGTTGATGATTGCACAATCAGACGCCTTGAGTGATTTATCAAACTCAAAAATGTATTATTTGGCCGAAACATATTTATTGCAGAGTTGAGAAGTCAATAAGTATGACTACAATTAACTTTCTTGGAGGATGTAGAGAGGTTGGAAGGTCAGCGGTTATGGTAGATGGTATTATGATTGATTACGGTGTAAAACCTTCTGACCCTCCTGAATTTCCGTTGAATGGTTTATCCCCAAGGGCTGTAATTCTCTCACACGGTCATCTCGACCACATCGGGGTTGCTCCGAACCTAATGTACTACGACCCTGAGGTCATTCTCACCCCTCCATCTCACGAGCTTTCAATGATACTGCTGAGGGACTCGATGAAGATAATGCACCCCCCTCCCTTCACCAAGAGAGAGCTTAGGCAGTTTGAGAGCAACATAAGGGAGGTTGAGTACGAGGAGCCGATAACAGTGGGAGATTACGAGGTTGAGTTTTTCAATGCCGGCCACATTCCGGGTAGTGCAAGCATCCACATGAGAGGGGATGTAAACATTCTCTACTCAGGAGACATCAGGCTTGAGGAGACGAGGCTGCTTGAGGGGGCCAATACGGACTATCCCGAGACGGACATACTTATTGTCGAGAGCACTTACTTCGGGACTGAGCACCCTGACAGAAAGGAGCTTGAAAGAGCCTTTGTTGAGAGCGTGATTGACACACTTGATATGGGGGGTCATGCGATCATCCCCGCCTTTGCGGTTGGGAGGACTCAGGAAGTTCTGATGATCCTCGAAAGGTACGGAATAACTCCCTATGTAGACGGAATGGGTAAGGAGGTTGCGCAGGTTATTCAGAGGCATCCTGACTTTATCAGAAGCCCGAAGGAGCTCAAGAGGGCCGTTAGAAACGCAATCCCCGTCGAGTGGAGGCAGAGGGAAAGAGTGCTGGAGGAGCCGTCAGCCGTTGTGACTACTGCCGGAATGCTCAACGGCGGTCCAGCGATGTTCTACATATCGAGGCTCTACAACGACGAGAAGTCGAAGATACTGCTCACGGGCTACCAAGTAGAGGGGACAAACGGGGACATGGCACTAAAAACGGGCATGCTAAACCTCGGAACAAGGGTCGTGAAGCTTAAAATGGGTGTCGAGCAGTACGACTTCTCCGCGCATGCGGACGACAGGCAGCTGAAGGAGTACGTTAAGAGGGTTGTTGACAGAGGGGCAGAGGTCGTCTTCACAATTCATGGTGAAGAGACGGAGGCGTTTGCAGAGTGGATTAAGGACAACATTGGAGTTGAAGCGTACGCACCGAAGAACGGAGAAATCTACGTAATATGAGGGTGCTTCTTCTTTCCGACATTCATTCTTCAACGCAAAACCTTGAAAAAATTCTGAAAGCCGCCGAATACGATGCTGTTTTCATCGCCGGAGACCTCACGCAATTTAGGCCGAAGGATGCCAAGGTGGTTGATGAAATTATTTCTGAACAAACTGACTCATGCCTTGCCGTGCACGGTAACTGCGACCATGAGGCAATCTTGGGTGAGAAATACAAGGCTTTAAAGTTCATTCACGGCAAAAGCGTTGAGTTTGACGGCTACACAGTTCACGGGGTTGGTGGCTCCGGAATTACGCCCTTCAACACGCCGTCAGAGTACACTGAGCGGGAAATTCTTGAAATCATGGACAACTTTGTACTCAGAGATTTCAACATTCTCCTCTCTCACTGTCCTCCAAAGGGGTTTCTTGACAGGACCTACTCAGGAGTGCACGCTGGCTGTGAGGCGATAAGAGAGAGAATGATAGAGTTTGACGTAATTCTATGCGGCCATATCCACGAAAGTCACGGAGTAGTGGATTCACCCCAACTCATCGTCAACCCTGGCCCGGTGATGTGGGGGAGGTTTGCGGTCATCGATGTGGAGAAGAAGGTGGTGGAGCTCAGGAAACTCTGAAGTACCTAATCTCACCATTCTCCTCCTTCTTACCGACAAGTCCTTTGTGGTACAGGTGTTCTAAATGGGCAATGGTCTCACCGACGGCAAACCATTTCTGCACGACGTGCACGTCTGCCCACTTTGTATAAACCAAATCCCATGTTATGCTCGGTGCAACCTCCCAGGCTGTTTTCGGCGTATTCAGGGCAGATAACGCTTCCCGAAGTCTTTTGGAGTGGTGCTTTTTAATCTCCTCCACTCTGGTTTTCAGGTCGTTCCACCTACGCCTGTGGCCAGGAAGAACGAGTTTTACGTCCAGATTTTCGACTTTCTCAAGGCTTTGCAGGTAGCTCGAGAGCGAATCCTCGAGGAAAGGCCACCACGTTATGTTTGGTGTTATGTCTATCAGCACGTGGTCTCCAGAGAAGAATATCTTCCTGCTTTCGTCGTAAAGGCACGTATGGCCGGGAGAGTGGCCGGGGGTCTCGATGGCTTTGAGCCTGAAGCTGCCAACTCTAACCACTTCCCCAACTGCAACGAACTCGACATCGTCCTTAACCCAAAAATTCCTTCCCGGATGAAGGGAGAGTATCTTCTCAGCTTCTTTTGCGGGAAATCCGTTTTTGATGTAAAATTTCAGCAAATCCCGCCAGTAATCCTCTTCAACCATCGTCTCCCTTACAATTTTGGCCTCGGTCTCTCCCATTAGGACTTCATCCGCAAGTTTTGCCGCCAAGCCCATGTGGTCCGCATGCATATGCGTGCAGAAAACTCTGAAGTTCCTCACATTCAGCTCTTCCAGGGCTCCCTTTATGCTTCTGTAGCACGATTCCCTGTTAAATCCCGTATCAATCAGCAGGGCTTCATCACCATCCATGACAAGGTACGAATTGGTGTACCTGAGAGGGCTTCCCTTTAGTGGCACTTCTATTCTGTAGATGCCGTCAGCAATCCTTTCCACCATCCTTTCACCAACATCGAAAAAAATTATAAGAATTTCTCTTCCATCAGAAGCACAGGAAGAGGGCGGAGCGAACAAAGAATTTATATACTATCTTGCATTGATAATTGAAAAAGAAATGGGGGATGTTCATGAAATCAATCGTTGAGGAGGCTCTTGCAAGGGCTGAGAGAGAAAAGAAAGAAAGGATAGAAGGAAGGGGTTTTGAGGACGTGGAGGATGAAATACTGCAAGTGCTGCATGAGCTGAAGACTGTAATCAAGGTCATAGGCGTTGGAGGTGGCGGCTGCAACACCATAACAAGAATGTACGAAGAGGGAATAGAGGGTGCGGAGCTTATAGCCCTCAACACCGATGTCCAGCACCTTTACTACACAAAGGCCAACAGGAGAATTTTGATAGGGAAAAGAAGAACCAGAGGTCTGGGTGCTGGAAGCCTGCCGCAGGTTGGCGAGGAGGCTGCGAGAGAAAGCGAGGACGAGATAAAGAAGCTTGTAGAGGGCTCGGATATGGTATTCGTTACCTGCGGCCTCGGCGGTGGAACGGGAACTGGAGCGGCACCTGTTGTTGCTGAGGCTGCGCAGGAGGCAGGGGCGCTTACGATTGCAGTCGTAACCTTCCCGTTCTCGGCTGAGGGAGCTGTAAGAAGGGCGAACGCCGAAGCTGGACTGGAGAGGCTGAGGGAGGTTGCCGACACGGTAATCGTAATCCCGAACGACAGGCTTCTTGAAGTAGTTCCGAACTATCCGATGCAGCTCGCCTTTAAGGTGGCAGATGAAATTTTGATGAGGGCAGTTAAGGGCATTACGGAGCTTATAACCAAGCCTGCACTAATCAACCTCGACTTTGCTGATGTAAGGACAGTGATGGAGAAGGGCGGAGTTGCAATGATTGGTCTCGGAGAGGCAAGTGGTGAGGACAAGGCTGCGGAGTCTGTCAGAAAGGCTCTGAAGAGCCCGCTTCTCGACGTGGATGTTTCAGGAGCCAAGGCAGCGCTCGTCAACGTTACTGGCGGGCCCGACATGACCATTGAGGAGGCTGAGAGCGTAATTGAGGAGATTTACAGCAAGGTCGACCCTGATGCAAGAATCATATGGGGAGCCATGATTGACCCGGAGCTTGAGAACACCATGAGGACGCTGATCATCGTTACGGGTGTGAAAAGCCCGCAGATACTCGGTAGGAAGGGTTATCCTGTCACAAGAAAGTACGGGATTGACTTTGTAAGATAAAGCTTTAAAAACAGGTTGTGGATATTAGCGGCATGCAGATCAACGAAGTACAGTCGAAGCTCAAGGAGTACTACAATGTCCTGAAGATGGCGAGGAAGCCCGACTGGGAAGAGTTCTCAATGACCGCGAAGGTGGCCCTCGCCGTAATGTTCATAGTTGGCTTTGTCGGCTTCGTTATTTACATTCTGATGGAAATACTTCCGGGTGCCCTGAAATGAGCAGGTTCTTTGCTGTTAAGACAACAGCCAACCAGGAGAGGGTTGTGGCCAACTTAATGGACATGGCAGCGAGGAAGCATAACCTTAAAGTATACTCCATTCTCGCCCCAAAGGAGCTGAAAGGGTACATTATAGTCGAGGCTGAAACACCTGATGACCTCTTGAAGGCTATAAGAGGTCTGCCGCACGTGAAGGGTGTTGTTAAGGGGGAGATAAGCTTCAGCGAGATAGAGCACTTTCTGACCCCGAAGAAGGCCGCAGAGCAAATTAGAGAAGGGGACAAGGTAGAAATCGTCTCCGGGCCATTCAAAGGTGAAATGGCCATCGTCAAAAGGGTGGATGAGGCAAAGAATGAAATAACGGTCGAGCTTCTTGAAGCTGTTGTGCCAATTCCCGTAACGGTAAAGGCTGATCACGTGAGAGTGATAGACAAGAAGGAGGAGGTGTAAAAATGGTGCAGGTGGTAGAGGTTCTGGTGCCAGGAGGTCAGGCTTCTCCGGGTCCACCTTTGGGTCCGGCAATAGGTCCTCTCGGTTTGAACGTGAAACAGGTTGTTGACAAAATAAACGAGGCTACGAAGGACTACGAGGGGTTGAGCGTTCCGGTCAAAATAATAGTCAAGGACGACAGAAGCTTTGAGATTGAGGTTGGCATCCCTCCAGTTTCAGCGCTGATTAAAAGGGAGCTGGGGATTGAAAAGGGAGCCTCCAATCCGGGCAGGGAGGTTGTTGGAAACCTCACGATGGAGCAGCTGCTAAACATTGCAAGGATAAAGAGGCAGCAGTCCCTGTCATACACGCTTAAAGAGGTAGTCAAAGAGGTCCTCGGAACCTGCAACTCGATGGGAATAACCGTTGAGGGCAAAAGCCCGAAGGAACTCACAAGGATGATTGAAGAGGGACAGGTCGAGATTCCAGAGGAGTAAAGTCAGCTCAGGTCTCCGCAGGCACAGAAGAGCTCGTATAAGGCGGAGAAAAGCTCCTCATAACCTGTTTTTTTAATATTTGAAATTTTTATTGGTCTATATGGTATAGTTGTCAGCTCAATAAAATCTACGAGTTTCTCCATCAGCTCAGCGAGCACACCCTCTCTGTGCTTAATCTCACCCAGCAATGACCTGACATCTACATCCGCAACATCCGACTTGGTGAAGGCCGTCAAAGTTGGAAGAGAGAGGCGAAGGGAAACGATAACATCTTGCATTATGGCGGAAAGAAGACTCTCGGGATCGGTGACTGTGGTCAAATCGACCAGAAAGAGCGAGCAGGAAAAGCTCCCCGAAAGCTCCCTAACGAACTTTCTCCCCGCTTCACTGTAGATGAAGAGCTCAAGCTGCCCCGGCGTGTCGTAGAGCACGAAGTCCCCTTCCGCCTTCAGCTCTTCAGCGTGTTCCGAAGCAATCTCGACGGATTTAATGAGGGCACCGTTAACGCCAAGCCCGTATTCAACCATAACGTTCTCGGTTTTGACGAATTCTCTTACGTTCTTGTCAGCACGGTAAGCCGGGTCGCTTGCGGGGTCGAGGTTAACGCATTTAACGCTGTAGCCCCTCTCCTGCAGGAACTCTGAGAAGCTTCTCACAAAGGTGCTCTTACCGCTGCCTGCACATCCGAGAACGAACACCTCCATTCTACCGCCTCATCAGTGCGAAGGCGGAGCCGACTAAAAAGGATAGCGTTACGAAGAAGAGGGTCTGGAAAAGTTCAAGGTTTGCTGAAGCTCTCGATAACTCCGCATCAATTTTTGTCAGGTTTGCCTGCAAATCCTCATTGGTTGCTTGAAGCTGCCTTACAGTTTCGTTCATTTTGGAAAGTTCCAACCTTAGCTCATCAATCAGCTGACTGTAATTTCCCGCCTTAGACTTGTACAGCTCAAGCTCCCTCTTCAGCTCATCGTTTTCGGTAGCTAAGTTCTGAAGCTTGTCGTAGAGGTCAACGTTTATTTTGTTCAAAACCTCGAACAGCTTTTTATAGTAGCTCACTTCACCCTCAAGCCTTTGAACCTCCTTTCTCAAGCTCAAAACTTCATTCTCCGCCTCAACTAAGCTTTCTTCTGGATTTGGGTCCTTCTCAACCTTGATTGTGATGACATCAGTTGTCGTGTTCGTTCTGATCTCGATTTGCTCGTTTCCGAGGCATGAGTGCGTGATTTTTATCCCATATTCCCCAGGAGGGAGCGTGGAGGAGTTCTGGAGGGTGTCGAGAAAGTACATGCACTCGTCAAGGGTTACTGTTGCCTGCTCGTTGAGGGTGAGGTTGACAACATCGCCCTGAAAGGCAGTTGTGGCAGAGATTAAAGCAAGCAGAAGGAGAATCACACTCCCACCCCCGCTATGCTGCTCTTAACCAGCTTCCAGACCTTTGCAAAATCCTCTAAGGAGACAAATTTTCCTTTAATGTAGATGAAAATACCGTTTCCCCTCATCGCGTATCTGTAGTCGCTTCCCGAAACGAGCAGAATTTCCTCGCTTCCCATGCTCCTCATCAGAGTTCTGATTTCGTCAATCTCGTAGTCGTCAACGCCCTCAACAATTTTTTTATCGCCTGCAATTGCAGCCACGCTTACGAGGTACTTTGTCATTAGATGGCTGCAAAGCTCTTCAAGCTCCATGGGTCTTAAAATCTCCCTACCCCTGTATCCCTTCATGTTTAGAATTTTGTCAGTTATAACAAATCCCGCTACCACTCCTATGACGGCAAGGATAATCTGCCAGCTAATACCGACCACCTTAACTCATGTTAGCAGAAGATTATTTTTAATTTTTCCATGAAAAGCTTATAACTCTTTCACCAAATGTGCCTTAATGTTGGTTTTTGGGCCCGTACCTTCTAGGAGGCTGGGAAACAGCCTTGGTGTTAACAACATTCCTTTCAAGCACTGCAGCTACTCCTGCGTTTACTGCCAGCTTGGCAGGACGCCAAAAACAACTGTGGAGAGGGGAGAGTTCTACGAACCCAAAGATATTTTAGATAGCGTAAGGAGAAGGATAGATGCTGTGAGAAAAGAGAAAGTCGACTACATCACCTTTGTGCCCGATGGTGAGCCGACTCTGGACAAAAAATCTCGGTGCTGAGATTTCGATGCTCAAAGATTTGGGGAGAGTTGCAGTTGTAACCAACTCATCCCTGCTTTTTATGGAAGACGTGAGGCTGGAGTTGAACTTAGCCAACCTAGTCTCGCTCAAAGTCGATGCCGTTGATGAATTGCTCTGGCGAAGAGTTAACCGCCCCCATCCAGCCCTTAAGCTTGAAGATATACTCGATGGAATTTCAAAGTTTGCCGAGGATTACAACGGCACCCTTATAACCGAAACCATGCTTATTGACGGTCTGACAACTCTGGAGGAGGTAGAAAGAATTGCTGAATTTCTCGAATCCGTTAGCCCCGATAAAGCGTATCTCGCAATCCCCACCCGGCCCCCTGCAGAAAATGTTAGGGGTGCGGAGATAGATTTCGTGCTTGAGGCGGGACGGATTTTCAAAAAGCACGTTGATGTGGAACTGCTTATTGAGCCGGAAAAAGGAGAATTTGAAATAAAAAATAAAGAGGACATCTTGGCCATCGCCTCCGTCCATCCAATTAGAGAAGACATCCTTAAGAGTTATCTGAAGAAACTCGGTTTGGAGTCGAAGAATTGCTCGATGAGCTAGAGGAAGAAAAATTTCAGGGAGCAAAATATTTTAAAAAAGTTAATACATTTCAATGAATGGTTCTTCTATATCAACCATCGCATTTACAATTAGCTCCACCAACCCGCCGTAGTAGATTCCGCATTTCTCGGTTGCGTTGTAGTGGGTGAGAATGTCCCTGATTGCCCCCTTGCAGTTGCTGCAGGGTGCGCAGACGTACTTGTTTATTTCGGGGGAGATGCTGTCCTGGAAAGCATCAAGAATTTGCTTAAACTTCATCCTGCTCGCCACCTTAACCCTGAACTCAGGGAAGTTCATGGAGTTCATTATGGCGAAACCGCTACCGCCACCACAGCAGTAGTTGTAAACCCCGTTTGGATGCATTTCCCTGAACTGCGGGCAGATTTCGTTGAGAATCCTGCGCTGCGGCTCGACAATACCCATCAGCCTAACAACGTTGCACGGATCGTGCAGTGTGACGGGGAAGTCGTTCTTCTCAGGGTCGAGGTTAAGCTTCTTTTTCCTCACAATGTCCCAGAGCAATGGCAGGCAGCTTTCTCTCGGTATCTGGTACTCATCTACGAAAATTCTATCGGCAATGACTGTCAGAGCTTTGTGCGCGTGCCCGCATTCTCCAACCACAATTCTGTTTACATCAAGCTTTCTTGCGATTTCAGCGTGTTTGAGGGCTATCCTTGAGAACTGCACGTCATCATACCAGACTCCGTAGTTAACAGCATCGTAGCCAACCATCTCACTGCTAAGCGTCCAGTCCAGCCCTGCTTCCTCGAAGATTATGGCGAAGGCAGCGATGTTTTCCGGCCAGCTGAGGTATTCTCCTGCATTGTGGTAGAGAAGGATGTCCGCTCCTTTTACATCCACGGGTATCTTTATCTTCTTTCCCGTTCTCTCCTCTATCTCCTCCTCAATGAACTCGATGATGTCTTTAAATCCTTCAGTGGTTAAGCCCGTTGAAGAGCCCTTTTCGAGGTGCTGAACTGTCCCCTGCATGTGCAGGGATGAAGGAGCTATTCCCATCTCCTGGCTGAAGAGCTTCCTTATTTCTCTCGTTATCAGGCCGTTGTCTATTCC